>ERZ834382.65-NODE-65-length-157896-cov-15.326588_pt1 | contig 157896 bp, 132 predicted proteins | sample MGYA00519692_ERZ834382 | MGnify/ENA primary metagenome ERZ834382 (study PRJEB31850, sample SAMEA3708751) | human gut metagenome | biome: human gut; feature: human-associated habitat; material: faeces | place: China | collected 2014 ...
CCGCTGCGGCGGCGAAACTCTACGAGGTTTTTGGACAAGCTGGCGTCCCGCATCCGAGGATGCGGGACGTTTTGGCATATTTGAACAAAAAATTTCTACTCCAATGTGCAGCTGGTAGAAAATGAAAAACAGTGTTCAAAATTTGGTGGTTATATGGTATCCTTGTATTACAGTGATCGAAAGGAAAGGGAGGGAATCTGACATGATCGCTACAGTTTTGTGCCTGTCGGTTCTGCCGACCGTTCTCTGCGCGTTTGCGTTTGTGTACGGGCTGGTCTTTTGCATCCAGTCACTGATCAACGGGGAAAAGATGAGCGAGAGCAAGCAGTGCCGCAATATGTTCCTGCTCGCTGGCGGCAGTCTTGCGCTGCTGATGCTTTTGCCGAACCCGTGGCTCTATCTATACGCATCCTGAATGAAATGGGGCGCTGCGATCCTGTCAAAAAGTAATACTTTTTGACAAAGGGGCTGCAGTCTGCTGCGCGCATAATTTGTGCGCCGGCGGCGCACAAATTCCACACTTGCAGCCTGAGCGGTATTTTCTTCGCCGCACATGTCGCCGAAGAAAATGATCGGACTTCTTTTCGCCGCGGCGGCGGCGAAACTCTACGAGGTTTTTGAAAAACTGGGGGCGCTGCGATCTTTGGATCGCAGCGCCCCTATGTAGGCTAAAAGAGGTATTTTAAGAGCAGCAGCAGCACCAGCCCCGGAAATCCGGCCACGCCGATGACGAGCGCGTTGATCCAGTTGAGGCCGAGCGTGATGCCGACGGCGCTGCCGAAAAAGTTCAGCGCAAACAGCGCCGCGAAGCCGATGGCCGTGTTGAGCAGCAGCTTTAAGATCCAGCGGATCGGCTTGCGAAACAGCCGGATGACCAGCCAGAGGAGAAACACGGCAGCGATGACGATCAGAATGTCGGTGAGTGATTGCGGCATAAGAAACCCATCCTATTGTGTCAGATTTTTCAGATCATGCACGGCGCAGTTATACTTTGCGCGCAGTGCATTGATCTCATAGATGCACGCCTCCATCAGCAGGGGATCGGTGACGTTGTCAAACTCGTTGTAGGCCTGCTCGAGCGCGCGGCGCACGCCGAGCATCTCGGTGCGCACGCGCTGCACCTCCGCACGGTGCGCCCGCTGCTGCTTTCTCAGTCCGGACATGGAAAAGCCTCCGTTCGCTTTTCTGTGTATTCTATGCCGGCAGCGGCGGTTTTAGTCACGGTGCAGCGAAATACTGCGTGCATATTGGGGCGCTTTGCGGCACATACTGAGACCGGACGTGAGATCCGCCGCGCGATACAGCAACGCAGACCCGCGAAGGCAGACCCGGTACACAGACCGCGGCGCAGCCTCCGCACCCCTGCAGACAGCCTGCAGGCCGCTGTGCGCGCGGGGACGTGCAGCTCCGGCTCTCCGGAGGGCCGTTCGGAACGGGCCGCGTCAAGTGCCGGAGCGGCGGGGCTTACCCCACGGAGGTTCCGGGGCGGCGGGGAGCGCACTTTTCGCGTTCCCCGCCTATTTTTGGAATTCCTTGCATTTCCGGTCTTGATACGGTATACTAGATTGGTTAAGGTATGAAATCAATGCTACCACATCTTGTGATATGAGAGGGATCCAACGACATGGCAAAGGCCTCAACGACAACCTATGGCAACGATAGCATCTCGATGCTCAAGGGCGCGGAGCGCGTGCGCAAGCGTCCGAGCGTCATCTTCGGCTCTGACGGGCTGGAGGGCTGCGAGCACGCGGTGTTTGAAATTCTCTCGAACGCGATCGACGAGGCGCGCGAGGGATTCGGCAATATTATAACCGTTACGCGCTACGAAGACAAGTCCATTGAGGTGGAAGATCTCGGGCGCGGCTGTCCGGTGGACTGGAACGAGAAGGAGCAGCGCTACAACTGGGAGCTGATCTTCTGCGAAATGTACGCCGGCGGCAAGTACAAAAACAACGAGGGCGAAAACTACGAGTACTCGCTCGGCCTCAACGGCCTCGGCGCGTGCGCGACACAGTATGCCTCGGAATATATGGACGTGACCATCTGGCGCGACGGGAAAAAGTACAGCCTGCATTTTCGGCAGGGCGAGGTCGTCGGCGGTCTGGAGAGCGCCCCGGCCGACCGCAAAAAGACCGGCACGACCATCCGCTGGCGGCCGGATCTGGAGGTGTTCACGGACATCGACGTGCCCGAGAGCTATTTTCAGGACGTGCTGCACCGGCAGGCCGTCGTGAACAAGGGCGTGACGTTCCGGCTGCGCGTGCAGCGCGGCAGCACGTTCGAGACGACGGACTACTGCTATGCCGACGGTATCCTCGACTATGTCAAGGAGCTCGCGGGCGAGGACGCGCTGACCGCGCCGGCCTACATGGAGACCGAGCGCCGCGGACGCGACCGTGCGGACAAGCCCGAATACAAGGTGAAGATCTCGGCGGCGTTTTGCTTTTCCAACCGCGTCAACGACATCGAATACTACCACAACTCGTCCTGGCTGGAGTACGGCGGCGCGCCGGAAAAGGCGGCCAAGAGCGCCTTCACCTCCGCCATCGACGCCTACATCAAGCAGCAGGGCAAGTATCAGAAGAGCGAGAGCAAAATCAACTTTCAGGACGTGCAGGACTGCCTGATCCTGGTCACGAACTGCTTTTCGACCATCACCTCCTACGAGAACCAGACGAAGAAGGCCATTACGAATAAATTTATCCAGGAGGCCATGACGGAGTTTTTCCGCGAGCAGCTGGAGATCTATTTCATCGAGCACAAGACTGATGCCGACCGCGTCATGGAGCAGGTGCTCATCAATAAGCGCAGCCGCGAGACGGCGGAAAAAGCGCGCCTGAACATCAAGAAAAAGCTCACCGGCAGCGTCGACCTTGCCAACCGCGTGCAGAAATTCGTCGACTGCCGCTCGAAGGACGTCTCGCGCCGCGAGATCTACATCGTGGAGGGTGACTCCGCACTCGGCGCGTGCAAACTCTCGCGCGATGCGGAGTTTCAGGGCATCATGCCCGTGCGCGGCAAGATCCTCAACTGCCTCAAGGCTGATTATGCGCGCATTTTTAAGAGCGACGTTATCACCGACCTCATGCGCGTGCTCGGCTGCGGCGTGGAGGTGCAGAGCAAGCAGGCCAAGGATCTCTCGGCGTTCAGCCTTGAGAACCTGCGCTGGAACAAGGTCATCATCTGCACCGATGCCGACGTGGACGGCTTCCAGATCCGCACGCTCATCCTCACCATGCTCTACCGCCTCGCCCCGACGCTCATCCGCGAGGGCTATGTGTACATCGCCGAGTCGCCCCTGTATGAGATCGTGAGCAAGGGCAAGACCTACTTCGCCTATTCCGACCGCGAGAAGGCGGCCATCGTCGACGGTCTCGGCGGCGCGAAGGCGGACATCAACCGCTCGAAAGGTCTCGGCGAGAACGATCCCGAGATGATGTGGCTCACGACCATGAACCCCGACACACGCAAGCTCATCCGCGTCATGCCGGAGGATGTCGAGCGCACGGCGCAGATGTTCGACCTGCTGCTGGGCGATAATCTGGCCGGGCGCAAGGCGCACATCGCCGAGTGCGGCAGCCAGTTTCTCGATCTGGCCGATATTTCCTGAGAAAAACCTGCGTAAAGGAACGGTAACGTTATGCCGAGAAAAAAAGTACCGGAAATCAAGAAAACAGTCGATCCCAACGTCGTCGGGCTCAAGGCGGAGGTCATCTCCCAGCCCATCACCGAGACACTGGAGCAAAACTATATGCCGTATGCGATGAGCGTCATCGTCTCGCGCGCGATCCCGGAGATCGACGGCTTCAAACCCAGCCACCGCAAGCTGCTGTACACGATGTATAAGATGAACCTGCTCTCGGGCGGACGCACAAAGTCGGCCAACATCGTCGGTCAGACCATGCGCCTCAACCCGCACGGCGACGCCGCGATCTATGAGACCATGGTGCGCCTGTCCAAGGGCTACGGCGCGCTGCTGACGCCGTTCGTGGACTCCAAGGGCAACTTCGGCAAGGTGTTTTCGCGCGATATGTCCTATGCCGCCTCGCGTTACACGGAGGCGAAGCTCGCGTCCATCTGCGCCGAGCTCTTTGGCGACATCGACAGCGACACCGTCGACTTTGTCGATAACTACGACGGCTCGATGAAAGAGCCGGCGCTGCTGCCGACGCGCTTCCCGAATGTGCTCGTGTCGGCAAACCTCGGCATCGCCGTCGGTATGGCGAGCCAGATCTGCGGCTTCAACCTTGAGGAGGTCTGCCGCACGACGATCGCCTATCTCGAGGATCCGAACCACGACCTGCTCTCGACGCTGCCCGCGCCGGATTTTCCGACCGGCGGCGAGATCCTCTATGACCGCAGCGAGATGGCGCAGATCTACCGCACCGGACGCGGCAGCTTCAAGGTGCGCGCCCGCTGGCGGCACCTGCCGAAGGAGAACATCATCGAGATCTATGAGATCCCGTACTCCACGACCGTGGAGGCTGTCATCGACAAGGTGGCCGAGCTCGTCAAGGCGGGCAAGCTGCGCGAGGTGGCCGATATGCGCGACGAGACCGACCTCAGCGGTCTGAAGCTCGCCATCGACCTCAAGCGCGGCGCAGACCCCGAGCAGGTCATGCAGAAGCTCTTCCGGCTCACGCCGCTGTGTGACAGCTTTGCCTGCAACTTCAACATCCTCATCGCGGGAAATCCGCGCGTGATGGGCGTCGGCGAGATCCTCGACGAGTGGACATCGTGGCGCATGGAGTGCATCCGGCGGCGCGTGTTCTTTGACCTGCAGAAAAAGCGCGCCAAGCTCCACCTGCTGCAGGGCCTCGGCAAGATCCTGCTCGACATCGACCGCGCCATCGCCATCATCCGCAACACCGAGCGGGAGGCTGACGTCGTGCCCAACCTCATGGCGGGCTTCGGTCTCGATGAGGTGCAGGCAAACTTCGTGGCCGAGATCAAGCTGCGCAACATCAACCGCGAGTACATCCTCAAGCGCACGGCCGAGACCGATGCGCTGGAAAAAGACATTGCCGACCTTGAGGCGACGCTTGAGAGCAAGCGCCGCATCCGCAGCATCATCATCCGCGAGCTCAAGGAGATCATCCGCAGGTACCCGTCGCCGCGGCGCACGGGCATCGTCGCGGCGGAGAGCGTCACGATGCTGCCGACGGAGGACCTTGTGCCGGATTATCCGGTGCAGCTGTTCCTCTCGCGCGAGGGCTATTTCAAGAAGATCACGCCGCAGTCGCTGCGCATGAGCGGCGAGCAGAAGTATAAGGACGGCGACGAGCTCAGCCAGAGCTTCGGCGCGACGAACCGCGGGGAACTTCTCATCTTCACCGACCGTCAACAGGTATATAAGGCCAAGCTCTGCGACTTCGCGGACACGAAGGCGTCCGTGCTCGGCGTGTACCTGCCGACGGTGCTGTCCATGGACGACGAGGAGCACGTCCTGTGCATGGTCGACCCCGGCGACTATCGCGGCGAGCTGCTGCTCGTGTTTGAAAACGGCAAGGCCGCGCGCATCCCCATGGCGGCCTACGAGACCAAGACAAACCGCCGCCGCCTGACCGGCGCGTACTCGGACAAGAGTCCGCTCATAGCCGTGCTGCCGCTCTACGAGGGCAGCGAGGTCGCGGTCTTTGCGTCCGACGGGCGCGCGCTGCTCTTCCCGCCGGAGGCGATAGCGCTCAAGGCATCGCGTACGACGCAGGGCGTCGCCGTCATGGCGCTGAAGAAAAAGGCTGTCGTCACGCAGGCACAGTTTGTGCCCGATACGCTCATCCACAACCACGCGCGCTACCGCGCCAAGAGTCTGCCGGCAGCCGGTGCGCTGCTGCGCGAGGACGACCGCGGTGAGGAGCAAATGAGCCTGATCTGAGGAGGAAACTATGGATCTGCATCGTTTTTCCGCTTTTGACTACATGAAGCTGATCGTCGGTTCGGCGCTCGTGGCCGCGGCATTTCAGTTTTTCACCTTCCCGAACAGCATCGTTTCCGGCGGCGTGACCGGCATCGCGCAGATCATCCATCTGCTGACGCGCATCCCGGTCGGCGTGCTGTCGATCCTCATCAATATCCCGATCTTCTGTCTCGGCTGGCGGCACCGGCTCGGCACGCGCCGGCTCATTCTGGCGCTGTGCGTCATGGCGATGATCTCCGTGTTCATCGACCTGCTTGCGATCACCGAGCTTGTCGCGACGGATGAGCCGATGCTCGGCGCTGTCTACGGCGGCGTCATCAACGGCGCGGGCTACGGCCTGATCTATACCACCGGCACGACCGGCGGCGGCACGGACATTCTGGCCAAGATCCTGCGCCGGCGCTACCCGTACATAAATTTCGGCACGCTGCTGTTCGGCATGAACGTGCTCGTCGTGCTGACGTTCGCGTTCCTGTTCAAGAAATACGACAGCTGCATGTACACCATGATCGAGATGTTCATCAGCTCGAAGGTCGTCAACCTCGTCCTCTACGGGCCGGGTGTGTCGGAGGTGTGCTACATCATCAGCAGCAACGTCGGCGCGATCAAGAGCGCCATCACCTGCACGATGGGCCGCGGCGTCACGCTGCTCAACGGCGAGGGCGCGTGGTCGGGCAGAGAGATGCAGGTCATCCTCTGCGTGGTCAAGCGGCCGGAGATCGCGCAGCTGCGCGAGGTCGTGCGCTCGGTGGACGGAAAGGCATTTGTCATCGTGTCCGAGGCCAAGGACGTCTTTGGCCGCGGCTTTGGAAACATCTACGGCGACGATTGAAAGGAGCGGGGTATGCGCAAACGCTGCATCACCGGCATCCTGCTGGCGGCACTGCTGGTGTCGCTGTGCGGATGCACGTCCGTGTTTGACAAGGAATATCTGTCGGTGCGCCCGTATGAGGAGCCGTCGAATCTGCTGACGGATGCTGACACCACGCAGATCCGCAACTATGCGGGCCTCATGCGCGCGCTCAATGCGATGGCCGCACAGTACGAGCGCTCGTTCGTGCTGGCTTTCGGCGACTATGACGGCATCATTGCCGACGATCTGGCCGCCGCCTGCGAGGAGCTGCGCACCGGTACGGCCATCGGCGCGTACTGTATCGACAGCGTCACCTATGAGACCGAGCAGGTGGTCGCCTACTGTGAGGCGAGCATCACCATCGCCTACAACCGGCCGGAGAACGAGGTGCGCTCCATCTACAGTGCCCAGACGCAAAAGAGCATCCTTGACTGCGTGGTCGATGCGCTCGACCGGCAGAAAACGCAGTTTGCCATCCAGATCAGCACCAGCACGCTCGAAACGGGCGACGTCGCGGCGCTTGTGCGCTCGGCGTGCCTGAATCAGCCGCAGCTCGTGGTGGATCTCCCGGTCATCGACGTCACGGTCTACAGCGGTGGCAGCAGCCAGAAGATCTTCGGCGTCACGCTGCGCTACGACATCGGCGCATCCGCGGTCAACGACCGCCGCACACAGCTTGACGGCCGTGTGCGCACGCTGATCTCTTCGCTCACGGCAGGGGAGAAGGAGACACCGCTGCAGGCGGCCTTCGTCGTCATGCGTGCCTGTGAGCAGCGCACAACGACCGTGCGCACCGCCTATGACGCACTCGTCAACGGCTCGGGCGACAGTTGCGCGCTGGCCATGGCATACAAGGCGGTGTGCGACGCGCTCAACATTCCGTGTCAGGTCGTGAGCGGCCGCTTCCAGGGCATTGACCGCTGCTGGAACGTGGTGCAGGTCAACGGAAATTACTATCATCTCGACCTGTCCATGCAGTCGGAGACGCTGTGGCTGCGCAGCGACGAGAGCATGCGCGGTACCTACCAGTGGTCGGCTGACAGCTGTCCGACGTGCGCGGCGCAGTCGTTCATCTGGCACGAGGGCGAGAAGCTCTGACACGATAAAATCAGAAAAAAGAGAAAAAACGCTTGACAAGCCGTCTTTTTGTGGTACAATAACGCTTGCATTCACGAAATGCGGGCATAGCTCATTTGGCAGAGCGCCACCTTGCCAAGGTGGAGGTAGCGAGTTCGAATCTCGTTGCCCGCTCCAGATTGAGAACCACACACAGCAAAAACACCGCACGAAGTGCGGTGTTTTTGCTGTGCTTTGCTGCGTCCGCAGCACGTGGATATCAAGGAACGGATCACAAACACCGATCGGATCAAATTAAGGAGGAACCCTTCATGAACGCAGATGTTGTTATCGTCGGCGCCGGTCCTGCCGGTATTTTCACGGCGCTGGAGCTGCTGCGCCGCGGCGCTCCGGAGAAGATCGTCATGATCGAGCAGGGACAGGCCATTGAAAACCGCCGCTGCCCGAAAGCTAAGACCGGCAAGTGCATGAACTGCAAGCCGTACTGCCACATCACGACCGGATTCTCCGGCGCGGGCGCATTTTCGGACGGGAAGCTCTCGCTGTGCAGCGATGTCGGCGGTGACCTGCCTACGCTTGTCGGCGAGCAGAAGGCACAGGAACTCATTGATTATGCCGACGGCATCTATCTCGAATTCGGCGCGGACGAGCACGTCGAGGGGCTGGAGAACACGGAGGAGGTCAAGCAGATCCGCACACGTGCCATCCGTGCGGGCCTGCGTCTGGTCGACTGCCCGATCCGTCACCTCGGTACGGAAAAGGCGCACGAGGTGTATCTCGGCATTGAAAACTACCTGCGCGAGCACGGCGTGGAGATGCTCTTCGGCTGCACGTGCGAGGATGTCATCGTGCGCGACGGGCGCTGCTGCGGTGTCGTGGCACACGATGCGCATCAGGACTATACCATCGAGGCCAGGCACACTGTCATTGCCACCGGCCGCCGCGGCGCGGACTGGCTGGAAAAGGTCTGCCTCGAGCACGGTGTGGAGCACAAGCCCGGCACGGTCGATATCGGCGTGCGCGTCGAGGTACGCAATGAGGTCATGGAGTCTGTCAACCGCGTGCTCTATGAGTCGAAGCTCATCGGCTATCCAGCGCCGTTTAAGAACAAGGTGCGCACGTTCTGCCAGAATCCCGGCGGCTTCGTCTCGCAGGAAAACTACGACAACGATCTCGCCGTCGTCAACGGTCATGCGTATAAGGAGCTCAAGTCGCCCAACACGAACGTGGCGATCCTCTGCTCGCATAATTTCTCCGTGCCGTTCAACCAGCCGATCGCCTATGCGCAGAAGGTCGGCGAGCTGACGAATATGCTCGGCGCGGGGCACATCATGGTGCAGCGCTTCGGCGATATCCTCGACGGCAAGCGCACGTGGCAGAAGGAGCTCGCGCAGTCGAACGTCCGCCCCACACTGCCGGACGCCGTTGCGGGCGACATCACGTCCGCCATGCCGTACCGCGCCATGCTCAACATCATCAACTTCATCAAGGCCATGGACGAGGTCGTGCCCGGCTTCGCCGCCTATGAGACGCTGCTGTATTCCCCGGAGCTGAAGTTTTACAGCAACCGCATCGCCATGGACGACGCGCTCAACACGAACATGCCCGGTCTGCACTGCCTGGGCGACTCCTCCGGCTGGACGCGCGGCCTGATGATGGCCTCGGCCATGGGCGTGCTCATGGGGCGCAGGCTCGCGGATATGCTCTGATGTGCGGGTGAACGGAAGGATTGTCATCTTTTGCACAAAATGCTTGACAAATTTCTGCAAATCAGTAGTATAAGAGGGATGGAAAATTGATAGATCCGCCGGTGCGGCGGAGGGAAGGAAACACATTATGGATGGATTGAAAAAAGCTTATTACCGCACCTACCAGCAGGTGTTTGACATCGGTATGCGCTGCCTGCATTGGCGCAAGCCGATCGTGCTCTCCGGCGCCGGCTGTCTTAAACAGGTACCGGACGTGCTCGGCAAGTGCGGTGTGGAAAAGGTCATGGTCGTCACCGGTTCGCACGTGGTCAAGTCGCTCGGACCGAAGCTGTTTGCTGCGCTCGAGGAGACCGGTATGCCCTACGAGGTGTTCAGCGAGGTCGAGGCCAACCCCTCCGTGACCACGGTCGAGAAGATCCGCGCACAGTACGTGGAGACCGGCTGCAGCGGCTTCGTCGCTCTCGGCGGCGGCAGTCCGATGGATGCGACCAAGGGTGCGGCTGCCCGCGTTGCCTGCCCGAAAAAGAGCTGCAACGACATGGCCGGTGTCATGCGTGTCGGCAAGACCGTGCCGCCGATCGTCGCCATTCCGACGACGTCCGGCACCGGCAGTGAGACGACGATCGCCGCCGTCATCACCGACAGCGAGACGCACCACAAGTACGCGCTCATGGATCTCAAGCTCATGCCGCTGTATGCCATTCTCGATCCGGAGCTGACCGTCGGCCTGCCGCCGCGCACGACCGCGACCACCGGCATGGACGCGCTCACCCACGCGATCGAGGCGTACATCAGCTGGACGTACAACACCAAGGAGAGCCTGCGCCTCGCCGAAGAGGCCGTCAAGCTTATCTTCGATAACCTCGAGGTCGCTTACGCGCACGGCGATGATCTCAAGGCCCGTGAGAACATGATGATCGCCGCCTTCAAGGCAGGCTTCGCGTTCTCCCGCGCCGGTGTCGGCAATGTGCACGCCATCGCGCACACGCTCGGCGGCCTGTATAACACCCCGCACGGCCTTGCCAATGCGGTCATCCTGCCGATCGTTCTGGAGGACTACGGCGAGGCCGTATATCCGAAACTTGCGCGACTGAGCGAGATCGCCGGCGTCAAGACCGAGGGCACGGACGCGGAGAAGGCGCAGGCCTTTATCGCGGAGATCTATGCCATGAACGAGCGCATGGGCATCCCGAAGGGCTTCGATTTCATTCAGGAAGCCGACATCCCGCAGATCATCGATTGGGCGCTGGCCGAGGCCAACCCCAACTACCCTGTGCCGGTCGTGTACAACGCTGCGCGCTGCCGCAAGGTCATCGATACCATTCGCGCCAAGGCCGCGGAGAATCCGTCCGCCGAAGCATAAGAGCATAGCAAAGCCCGCCCCGCACAGCCGTGCGGGGCGGGCTCTTTCTTCCGGCAGACTCAGGCGGCCTGCCGATCTTTTTTGCTGCCGATGCCGCCGTGCAGGACGAAGCGGCAAAAGCCGTTGTCCGGGTGCGCGGACACAATGCGGTAAATGAGCAGCGTGATCGCGTAGGCGATCGTGGCTGCGACCAGACCGACGATCATCGCGCCGAGCACGTCGGACGGGTAGTGCGCCATGAGATAGTTGCGCGCAAAACCCATCACCGGCACAAACAGAAACGCCCAGTAGCGCGCGGGCTTTTTGCCCGTGAGCACGAGCGCGGTCACGCCGGCCATTGCGGCCGTCACATGGCCGGAGGGGAAGGAGTATTCGCTCTCGGCATAGGCGCCGGCAGCCTGCCACCAGGTGCGGAAAGGTTCCACCGTCAGCGGGCGCGGCCGGGCGACGAAGTCCTTGAGCCAGAAGTTCGTGATGAGCGCGCCGCAGCACACGGCGCCGAACATGCAGATGCCCGCCTTGCGCGTTTTCGGAAAGAGCATCAGCGCGATACCGAGCGCGAGGAAGAGGAGACCCTTCTCACCCAGCAGCGTGATGATGTAGCACAGCGGCGTGAAAACCCCGCCCGCGGCCTCGGCAAGTTTGTGCAGCGCCTGCAAAATGGCGTAGTCATAGCCCGCAAACGCGGTGTTGAGCCACTGCGCGATCGCAGTCAGTTCCATAAATAATCACCGTCCGGAATCAAAAAATTGCGGCAGTGCGGCTGAGCGCCTGCCGATGAGCGGCGTCGAAACACGCCGCAGCGTAACTTTGACATCATACACCGCCTGCGCGGCTTTTGCAACCGTTGCCGCCGGAACGGAGGGTGAAAGTTTTGAATGAACGATTTTTATCAAAAACAAAAATGGAACGTTTTCTGTATTTTGAACCGGTTATTCTGCTGCGGGGCTTGACTTTGGCGTGAAAAATCAATATGCTGGTAAACGGAAATTCAATCTTTAGATAGGAGCGATTTTTGCATGATTCTCGATTGCAGCAAGTATGTCGGCCCTTGTAAGTGCGGCCGCGAGCACACCCTGGAGACGAAGAAGGTCGTCGTGGAGCATGACGCGCTCGACAAGTTCGACCAGTATATGGACGAGGTCGGCCTGACCGGCAAGCGCGCTGTCATCTACGACACGAACACGTATAACCTTCCGACGCTCAAGCATGTGCGCGCCGATCAGGAGATCGTTCTCAACGCTGAGGGGCTTCACTCCGAGAAGGGGATGATCGAGGACATGATGCGTCAGCTCGACCATCCGGACGTGATCGTCGCGGTCGGCTCCGGCACGATCATGGACTTCGGCCGCTACCCGGCGTACCAGCTCGGCATCCCGTTCGTCGCCGTGCCGACGCTTGCGAGCTCCGACGGCTTTACGGCCAACATCTGCTCGATCATCATCGACGGTCAGAAAAAGTCCATCCCCATGCAGGCTGCGGCGCTCGTCGTCTGCGACCTGAACGTGGTCTCCGGTGCGCCCCTGTGGCTGACTGTGAGCGGCATTTCGGACATTCTGGCCAAGTACATTTCGCTCGCGGACTGGAAGATCGCACACCTCGTCTCGGGCGAGTATTATTGCCCCATGGTCGCCGATCTCGCCGAGGAGGCGCTGACCATTATGCGCAAGGCTGCCGATGATATGGCGGCCGGCGGCAAGCCGGACTTTGAGGCCATGACCATGGCGCAGATGATCTCCGGCCTGACCATGCAGCTGCTCAACCACTCCCGCGCTGCGTCCGGCGCCGAGCACCTGATGGCGCATCTGGTGGAGATGAAGCCGCCGCGGTTTGAAAATGCGCACGGCATGCACGGCCAGTGCGTCGGTGTGGGCACATACCTGTGTGCCAAGGAGTACCATTACCTTGCCTCGCTCCCGACGCCGAAGGCCAAGCCCTTCGAGCCCCTGACCCGCGCATGGGTGGACGAGAAATTTGGCCCCCTCGCCGACGGCATCATGAAGGAGAACGAGAACGACGTGCTCGGCACCTTTGATCCGCAGAACATCGTTGACCACTGGGACGAGATCCGCGCCATCATCGCCGAGATCCCCTCGGCCGAGGAGCTTGCCGCCCTGTGCGAGAAGCTCGGCGCGTTCTACAAGCCCGAGCAGATCGGTATCGACCCGGCTCTGTCGGAGGATATGCTCAGCGTTTCGGCTGCCATCCGCAACCGCCTGACGCTCATCCGCATGCGCCGCGTGCTCGATTTCGGCGAATAATTGCAGATGGAAACCGTATGTGCCCGGAAGCAGCCGCTTCCGGGCGCTTTTCGCTTGTGAAACAGGGCGTGTGGTGGTATAATATTCTGATTCTAATTTTGTAAAAGGAGGCCGTGCCATGCCGGATTTTGAAGTTGTTTCGCCCTACGAGCCGTCGGGCGATCAGCCCGAGGCGATCGACGCGCTTGCGCAGGGCGTGGAAAACGGCATTGACGAGCAGGTGCTGCTCGGCGTGACCGGTTCCGGCAAGACGTACACGATGGCCAAGGTCATCGAGCGTGTGCAGCGGCCGACGCTCGTGCTCGCGCACAACAAGATCCTCGCGGCGCAGCTGTGCAGCGAGTTCAAGGAGTTTTTCCCGAACAACGCCGTGGAGTATTTCGTCAGCTATTACGACTACTATCAGCCGGAGGCATACATCCCGCACACGGACACGTTCATCGAAAAGGACGCCTCCATCAACGACGAGATCGAGCGCCTGCGCCACTCGGCCACGTCGAGCCTGTTTGAGCGGCGGGACGTGATCGTCGTCTCGTCCGTGTCGTGTATCTACGGTCTCGGCGACCCGATTGACTATGCCAACATGGTCATCTCGCTGCGCACCGGTCAGCAGCGTGACCCGGAGGAGCTCATGCGCAAGCTCATCGACATCCGCTATGAGCGCAACGACATCGCCTTCGCGCGCAATATGTTCCGCGTCCGCGGCGATACGATCGACATTTTTCCGGCCTATTCGTCCGACCATGCCGTGCGCGTGGAGTTTTTCGGCGACGAGATCGACCGCATCTCGGACATCAACGTCGTCACCGGCGCGCCCATCCGCACGCTCAGCCATGTGGCGATCTATCCCGCGTCGCACTATGTCACGACGCATGAAAAGATGGAGCGCGCCATCGGCGAGATCCGCGCCGAGTGCGACGCGCGCGTGAAAACGTTTGAGCAGCAGGGTAAGCTCCTCGAGGCGCAGCGCATCCGTCAGCGCACGGATTATGACATTGAGATGATGCAGGAGCTTGGCTACTGCTCCGGCATCGAGAACTACTCGCGCATCATCAGCGGCCGCGCCCCCGGCAGCGCGCCGATGACGCTGCTGGACTATTTTCCGAAGGATTTTCTGCTCTTTGTCGATGAGAGCCACGTCACGCTGCCGCAGGTGCGCGCCATGTACCGCGGCGACCGTGCGCGCAAGGACTCGCTCGTCGAGTACGGCTTCCGCCTGCCGAGCGCGTACGATAACCGTCCGCTGAAGTTCGAGGAGTTCGAGCAGCGGGTGCATCAGGCCATCTATGTCTCTGCTACGCCGGGCGACTATGAGCGCGAGCACGCGGGGCAGATCGCCGAGCAGATCATCCGCCCGACCGGCTTGCTCGACCCGCAGATATTCGTGCGCCCCATCGAGGGGCAGATCGACGATCTCATCGGCGAGATCAACGCCCGCATCGCCAAAAACGAACGCGCGCTCGTGACCACGCTCACAAAGAAGATGGCCGAGGATCTCTCGGCCTACCTCACGAACGCGGGCATCCGCTGCCGGTATCTGCACCATGACATCGGCGCGATCGAGCGCATGGAGATCATCCGCGACCTGCGCACGGGCGCGTTTGACGTGCTCGTCGGCATCAACCTCCTGCGCGAGGGACTGGATCTGCCGGAGGTGTCGCTCGTGGCGATCCTCGACGCGGACAAAGAAGGCTTTCTGCGCAGCGAGACGAGCCTCATCCAGACGATCGGCCGCGCGGCGCGCAACGCCGAGGGCACGGTCATCATGTACGCGGATAAGGAGACGGCCGCCATGCACGCGGCCATTATGGAGACCAACCGCCGCCGCGCCAAGCAGGCGGCCTACAACGCCGCGCACGGCATCGTGCCCAGGACGATCGTCAAGGGCGTGCGCGAGCTGCTCGAGATCTCCGGCGACGTCGAAGCGCCCAAGCGCGCCGACGGTGTGAAGATGACGGAGGCCGAGCGCCGCGCCGAGATCGCGCGGCTCGAGGCACAGATGAAGAAGGCGGCCGAAATGCTCGAGTACGAGTATGCCGCCGTGCTGCGCGACCGGCTCATTGAGCTGCGCGGCCAGTGACGCGCAAGGAGGACACCTGAATGAAACTCATGATTCTCGACGGCAACAGCATCATCAACCGCGCCTTTTACGGCATCCGGATGCTCAACGCGCCCGACGGCACGCCGACAAACGCGGTCTACGGCTTTCTGAGCACGTTCCGGCGCGTTTTCGACCTGGCGCAGCCGCAGGCGGTGTGTGTCGCGTTTGACGTGCACGCCCCCACGTTCCGCCATGAGCAGTATGCGCTCTACAAGGCGCAGCGCAAGCCCATGCCGGAGGAGCTCGCCGTGCAGATGCCGCTGCTCAAGCAGACGCTCGACTATATGGGCGTGCGGCGGCTGGAGCTGGCCGGCTGGGAGGCCGACGACCTGCTCGGCACGGTCGCGCGCCGCTGCGAGGCTGCCGGTTGGACGTGCGACGTCGTCACCGGCGATAAGGACAGCCTGCAGCTCATCACCGACAGCACCCATGTCTTTAACGTCAAGACCCGCATGGGGCAGACGGATACGATCGAATACACGCCCGAGCGCTTTCGTGAAGAGTACGGCTTTGACCCCATCCGCATGATCGACCTCAAGGCGCTCATGGGCGACAGCTCCGACAACATCCCCGGTGTGCCGGGCATCGGCGAAAAGACGGCGAAGGATCTGCTCGTGCGCTTCGGCACGGTGGCGGACATTTACCGCGACCTCGATGCGCTGGATATCAAGCCCGGCGTGCGCAAAAAGCTCACCGAGGGGCGCGAGAGCGCGCAGCTCTCGTTCGACCTTGCCACCATCCGCACGGACGCGCCGATCGACTTTGCGCTCGAGTCGGCCGTCTGGGATCACGACTATCAGCCGGAGCTGTACGACTGGTTCCGGCGGCTCAACTTCACGTCACTGTCGGAAAAGTGGGGGCTGCAGCCGGCGGACGGTGTAAGCGCACCGTCGAGCGCGCTTCCGGCCGTGGACGTGGCGGACAGCGCCGCGCTGCGCGCGCTCGAGCAGGCGGTCGCGGCGGCGCCCTATGTCGCGGTGCTCGCGCCCGACGGGCTCGACACGCTCACGCTCTGCGACGGCAAGGCGTGCTATGCGCTCTCGTGGGCGCAGCTCGGCGACGGCTACAACGCATTTTTGCGCCTGCTGTTTTCCGACCGCGTGCGCAAGGCGGGGCACAACATCAAAGACCTCATGCGCACGCTGCTCGACGAGGGACTGCCGACGGACGGCTTCGTGTTTGACACGGCGCTGGCGGCCTACCTGCTCGATGCCACGGCCGGAAGCTATGACATGCCGCGGCTCGCGCAGACGTATCTCGGCGAGGAGCTGCCGGATGCACAGAGCGTCTGGGCGCTGCAGCCGGTGCTGCACGAAAAAATGGACGCACAGGCCATGCTGCCGCTCTACACGGACATTGAGCTGCCGCTGTGCCCGGTGCTGGCGCGCATGGAGCAGGCGGGCTTTCTGGTCGACCGCAAGGCACTGTACGACTTCGGCGAGAGCCTCACGAGCAGCATCGAGCAGCTCCAGCAGAGCATCTGGGCGCTCGCGGGCGAGCCGTTCAACATCCAGTCGCCGAAGCAGCTTGGCAGCGTTCTGTTCGAGCGGCTCATGCTTCCGGCCGGGAAAAAGACCAAGACCGGCTGGAGCACGAATGCGGCTGTGCTCGACAAGCTGCGCGGCAAGCACCCCATCGTCGAGCAGATCCTCGATTACCGCACGCTTACAAAGCTCAAGTCCACCTATGCCGACGGGCTGCTCAAGGAGATCTCCGCCGACGGGCGCATCCACACGAACTTCCAGATGACCGTCACGGCGACGGGGCGCCTGTCGTCGACAGAGCCGAACCTGCAGAATATCCCTGTGCGCCGCGAGCTCGGCGCGCAGATCCGCAAGATGTTCGTCGCCTCGCCCGGCAAGGTGCTCGTGGATGCGGACTACAGCCAGATCGAGCTGCGCCTGCTCGCGCACATCGCCAATGACGAGACCATGATCGCTGCCTTCCGCAGCGGGGAGGACATCCACGCCGTCACGGCGTCGCAGGTGTTCGGCGTGCCGCTTGCGGAGGTGACGCCGCTGCAGCGCTCGCACGCGAAGGCCGTCAATTTCGGCATCGTCTACGGCATCTCGGCCTTCAGCCTCGCGCAGGACATCGGCGTGTTCCAGAGTGAGGCCAAGGCGTACATGGACAGCTATTTTGCCAAGTACCACGGCGTGCACGAGTATATGACGCGCGTCGTCGAGCAGGCCAAGGCCGACGGCTATGTCACGACGCTCTTCGGCCGCCGCCGCGATCTGCCGGAGCTCAAGTCCTCAAACTTCAACCTCCGCAGCTTTGGCGAGCGTGTGGCGCTCAATATGCCCATTCAGGGCACGGCGGCGGACATCATTAAGGCCGCCATGGTGCGCGTGGATGCGCGGATGCGCGCAGAGCACCTGCAGGCGCGGCTGCTGCTGCAGGTGCATGACGAGCTCATCGTCGAGTGCCCCGCGGAGGAGGCTGAGACGGTCAAGGCCATCCTCGTCGATGAGATGGAGCACGTGGTCGATTACCGCGTGCCGCTGCTCGTGGACGCGAAGATCGGCGCAAGCTGGGCGGAGGCGCACTGATGGACGTCGCGATCTGTGATGCGCGCAGCGCGCACCTGCCGCAGCTCGAGGCGCTCGAGCGCGCGTGCTTTTCCGCGCCGTGGACACGCGCGCAGCTGGCGAGTCAGCTGCCGGACGACCGGCACGTGTTTCTCATCGCCGCAGCGGGGGAGACGGTGCTCGGCTACGCAAACTTCCTGCACGTGCTCGATGAGGGCGACATCGGAAATGTCGCCGTCGCGCCGGAGTACCGGCGGCAGGGCATCGCGGATGCGCTGCTCGAGGCGCTGTGTGCGCGCGCGGCGGCGCTCAATCTCGCATTTTTGACCCTGGAGGTGCGCGCATCGAATGCGCCCGCCATCGCGCTGTACCGCAAGCACGGGTTTCAGACCGTCGGTCAGCGCCGCAATTACTATCAGAAACCGGACGAGGATGCACTGCTCATGACCTGGTTCCGGAGAGAGGCGGAGACAATATGATTATTCTTGCGATCGAATCTTCCTGTGATGAAACGGCCGTCGCCCTTGTGCGCGACGGGCGCGAGGTGCTGACCGATCAGGTCTTTTCGCAGGCCGACCTGCACGCCGTCTACGGCGGTGTCGTGCCCGAGATCGCCTCGCGCTCGCACGTGGAGGTCATCTCCCAGCTTGCCGACCGTGCGCTGCAGGTGACCGGTCTGAGCCGCGGCGACATTGACGCCGTGGCCGTCACGTGTGCGCCGGGGCTCATCGGCGCGCTGCTCGTCGGCGTGAACTTTGCCAAGTCCGCCGCGCTCGCGCTCGGCGTGCCGCTTATCCCGGTGCACCATGTCCGCGGCCACATCGCGGCAAACTACATCGCCTACCCGGAGCTGGAGCCGCCGTTCGTGTGTCTGGCCATCTCGGGCGGCAACACGCTCATCTGCGACGTGCGCGACTATACGGATCTGCGCATTCTCGGCGCGACGCGCGACGACGCGGCCGGTGAGTGCTTCGACAAGACTGCACGTGTGCTCGGCCTGCCGTATCCCGGCGGCAAGCCCATCGACGACCTGTCCAAGACCGGCGACGACCGCAAGTACAAGCTGCCGATCGGTCACGTCGATGGCTGCCCGTATGACATGAGCTTCAGCGGGCTGAAAACAGCCGTCATCAACCTCGCCCACACGGCGGAGCAGAAGGGCGAGCCGCTTGACAAGGCGTCGCTCGCCGCGTCGTTCTGCCGTGCCATGAGCGAGAGCCTTGTGCCGCGCACGATGGCGGCGGTCAGGGAGCTCGGCTATGACAAGCTCGCCGTGGCGGGCGGCGTCGCGGCAAACTCCCGCATCCGCGGTGATTTTCAGGCCGCCTGCGATGCGGCTGGTATCCGTCTGTTCGTCCCGCCGCTCAAGCTCTGCGGCGACAATGCCGCCATGATCGGCTGCCAGGCGTACTACGAGTACCTGCGCGGTGCGCGCGCGGGCAGCGAGCTCAACGCGTGGGCGAACATGGAGATCTCCGAGGTCCCGTTCTATGGGCACGCATGACGGGCACCGCGCCCGCATGAAGGCGCGCTTCGTGCGCTGCGGGCTCGATAATTTCGACGACCACAGCGTGCTCGAGCTGCTGCTGTTTTATGCTGTGCCGCGGCGCGACGTCAATGAGCTCGCGCACGCGCTGCTGGACCATTTCGGCACGCTTGATGCGGTCTTTGAGGCAAGCTTTGAGGACATGATGCAGGTGCCCGGCGCGGGGGAGAACGTGGCGACGCTGCTCACGCTCGTCCCGCAGGTCAGCCGCCGCTATCAGCTGGCCAAGCGCCGCCAGCAGAAACTCCTGCGCTCGAGCGAGGAGGCGGGGCAGTACCTCGTGCCGCTGTATCTGTATGAGCGCGCCGAGGTCGTCTACCTCCTGTGTCTGGACGCCAAGGGCGGCCTCATCAGCTGCCGGGAGGTCGGGCGCGGCGTCGTCAATGCCGCTGAGGTGTCCGTGCGCACCATCGTCGAGACGGCGCTGTCGCAAAAGGCGGTGTCCGTCATCCTCAGCCACAACCACGTCGACGCCTACGCGCTGCCGTCGCGTGAGGACGAGCTGACGACCAAGCGTGTGCGCGATGCACTTTTGCTCGTAGGAATCACGCTGGCGGATCATATCATCGTCTGCGGCGAGGATTATGTGTCGTTTGCCGACAGCGGCCTGCTCTGAATCATCACCGGCGGCGCAAATCCTGCATTTTATCTGTCAAGCCTTTTTTCAAATCTCTCGCGTGAGCGAGAGATTTGCATTATGGTAACAAAATTGCTTTTTATGAAATCCACAAAGTCCGTTTCCGGTTTTGGCTGTTTTGTGCAAAAGAACGGCAAAGCGTTGAAAACACTGGAAGATTTGCGTGTTGAAAACCCTGTTGAAAATGTTGATAACTCATAGCAAAGGCAAAACAGATAAAATATTATGTAAACCTAATGTCACGAAAATGTAAGAACTTTGATTTGCACCCTACCCGCAAATGCCTGAAACAGCGCACGTTTTCGGCGGCGGGTAACAGTGCAAATTCTGCACAAGCGACATGAATCGAAGATAACCGACAAAACGTGCAAAAAAACAACATTTTTTCATGCATGAAAACAAATAGTAATCATCGAACTTTGGTGTTGACATCCGCAGAGACTTGTGATAGAATGTGCAAGCTGTTAGAAATTCGCTAGTGTAGCTCAGTTGGTAGAGCAGCTGATTCGTAATCAGCAGGTCGTGTGTTCGAGTCACATCACTAGCTCCAGAATGGCCCTGTAACCGCAAAGGTTACAGGGTTTTTCTTTGCTCCAAAACTGTAAAATCAGTGGAAGATCGTGCTTGCTTCGGCTCAAAAATGCAGTGTGACGATGGGTGTGGTTCACAAATCCCTTTGCGCGACAGTGCTTTTCTCAAGCTGTGATGCGAATGGATCGCTCGCCGGAAGGCTGCGGATTGCATTGAAATGAAATGCTTGTTATAATATTTTGTATAGTAATCGACCAGGGGGAATTGCTTGTGGATTTCAGACAGCTTGAGACATTTGTGGAAGTCTGTGAACAGATGAGCTTTACAAAGGCGGCGAGCAATCTGTACATCAGTCAGCAAGGGGTCAGCAAGAGCATAAAGACCCTTGAGGACGAATTAGGTGTTTCTCTGTTTCTGCGCACGAATTCTTCCATTTCGCTGACGAATTACGGCGTGATCCTTCAGCGCTATGCGGAGGATCTCGTGAACAACTATACGAAAGTCCTTACAGAAATCAATACTGAAAAGAACCGCGATAGAAATGGTATCACGCTCGGCTTCCCGAACGGGATTGCGAATTTTTTTCCGGCAGAAATCTTTGAGACTTATCTGAAAAGCCATCCGAACGTCCGGATCTCAATCAGAGAGTATACAGATACAGAGGTTGATGAAGCGCTGGTAAGAGGAGACATTGATATCGGATTCTGTGTTGTTCCGGTAGATAAAGAGAAGCTGAACATACAGCATACGCATAACATGAATCTTTATTTCATGCTTAGTGAGTCGCACCCGCTTGCCGGAGAGACATCACTCGATCTGCGCCAGCTCAAAAACGACAGCTTTATCGCAATGGGAGACGAGGGAAAAGGACGCACAAGCTTTCTCGAACGCTGCCGCAAAGCAGGCTTTTTTCCTAATATAAACGTGACTGTTGCAGATACGGAACTGATGATGGAGCTGTGCCGCAAAAATTTGGGAATAGGGGTGTATGCGGGGGAACGCCCGTTGGAACTTCCGGGACTCAGAATCGTCCCGGATAAGCTGCACGTGTGGGAATTTTCAATCAGCATTTGCACTGCTGCAGGTCACGGCGTGACTGCACAGGAGGCTGAATTGATCAAATGCTTCCGCAAATGGTGATATACGCCTTATAATATCGCCTGCATGTTCCATGGCAAAGCCTTAAACTATTTCTACAGCGCAAGCTACCGGCAGATTCTTTGCCGGTAGCTTATCTTTTTGCATTTGCCACAACTACTTGTTGTGACGAGTACAAAAAGGTCTCACTGTCAAACGTTTAACAGACGTGCTATAATCAGAACAGCAAATGACAATAAATTAACTTTTCCCGGGAAGAAATCAGAAGCAGATCGCGCCATCCAAAGAAAGGAAATCATAGATATGTACGAATGCCAGTATCCAAATCTTTTCAAGCCGCTTAAGCTGGGGAATACCATTTTACGCAACCGGATCTTTGCAGCTCCTACCGGTTACTGCGACCTTACAGTCGAGAATATCGCGACCGAGCCCCTGATGGCATACTACGAGAGCAAGGCGCGCGGCGGCTGCGCTGTTGTCCATGTAGGGGAGGCATACATCGATTCCGTACATGGTGTGGATATCCCCAAATATCTCAAACTCGACAGCGACGACTGTGTGTCCCACCTTGCAACAGTTGCCGATGCGATCAATAAGCACGGTGCCATCGCCTCCATTGAGCTTATGCACGCCGGTATGTTTTCCAGTCAGTCATATATTGAGGGGCATCAGGTGTGGGCGCCGTCGGACACGGTCATTCAGACCGACAGCGACAAAGCAAGCGCGCGTCTCAACGGCGCGTTTCTTCCGGAGATGCCTGAGGAGGAGATCCTGAATACCATTGAGCTTTACGCGCAGGCAGCAAAGCGCGTTCAGCTTGCGGGCTTCAAAATGGTCCTTCTTCACGGCGGCCATGGCTGGCTGCTGCATCAGTTCATGAGCCCGCTTACCAATCACCGTACTGATCGATGGGGCGGCAGCGCGGAGAATAGATGCCGCTTTGCGGTCATGGTCTGTGACAGGATCAAAGAGGTCTGCGGCAAGAATTTCATGATCGACTTCAGAATGTCCGCATCCGAGGTCAACTCTGTCGGTTATGGTATCGAAAATGGCGTTGCGTGCGCAAAGCAGCTTGACGGTCACTGTGATATCATCCATTGCTCTGTTGGCAACCACGAGGTCATTGAGTCGTTTGTTGTCATGCACCCATCCATGTTCCTTGAGGATGGCGTCAACATGAAGTTTGCCGCTGAGGTCAAAAAGTATGTCAAGACCCCTGTTGCGGCCGTTGGTTCTTTCAGCGACCCGGCGATGATGGAAAAAGCGCTTGCGGACGGGTTAGTAGACGTCATCGAAATCGGCAGAGGCGTTATTGCCGATCCGGACCTGCCCAACAAAGCGAGAATGGGTAAGGCGGATGAGATCAACCAGTGTCTGCGCTGCTACACCTGTTTCAGCCAGCTTATTACCACCGGACAGTATGGCTGCGCGATCAATCCCACCACAGGGCGCGAGCTTGAGTGCAAATATGATACACCGCCCGTGCATAAGCGGAATGTCGTGGTTGTCGGCGGCGGTATCGGAGGCATGGAGGCGGCGCTGATCGCTGCCGAGCGCGGCCATCAGGTCACTGTCATCGAGAAAGCCGACAGACTCGGCGGTGTGCTCCTCATTGAGGAGGATGTCTCTTTTAAGAGCAAGCTCAAGCTGTATATCGACACGCAAGCCAGAAAGGTCATGAAGAATGACAACATTACCGTGATGCTCAGCACCGAGGCTACGCCGGAGCTCGTCAGCAGTATGGAGCCTGATGCCGTTATCGCGGCACTTGGTTCCCGGCCTGCGATTCCTACCTATCTGCCCGGCTATGACAAGGCGAACGTTATGCCTGCGGAGTACGCCTACACCCATGCCGATGAGGTTGGCGGCAAGGTCGTTGTAATTGGCGGCGGTCTCGTCGGTGCAGAGCTTGCGCTTCATCTTGCAAGCTGCGGCAAGGACGTTACCATCATGCATCGTCATGCGTGCATCAAGTGCGGTGCAAACGGTCTGCATGGTCAGGCAATCAATGAGCAGGTTCGCATTCACAAGGTAGGTACGGCCTTCAACACCAGCCCCGTTGAAATTACCGATGACGGAGTTATCGGCAGAAATGCGGAAGGGGAAAAGCTCTATCCGGCAGACACCGTCATTTATGCTGTCGGTCAGCGTCCGCTTGCGGATGAGGCGGAGCAGTTCCGCTTCTGTGCACCGGAGTTCTATACGATCGGGGACTGCGTGACTCCTGCGACGATCTATCAGGCAACATCTCAGGCTTTCTATGCCGCAAGAGATATCGGCCGTCTTTGAGCGTTTATATGTAACGAGGTGTTCAGACTATGAGCTCATTCAATAAATATCCACATGTCTTCTCGCCTATAAAGATAGGCGGCATGGAGGTCAAGAACCGCGTGCAGTTCTCTCCTATGGTCTCCAGCCTCTCGACCCCAACGGGCGGCGTGTCTCCGGAACTTCTCGGATACATCAAGTATCAGGCACAGAGCGGTGTGGGCGTTATCACGATCGGTTCTACACCCATCAACCATACGAACGGTGTTGACTTTTTTGGCGCGCTTGATGTTACAAGCGATGACAATATGACCGATCTTCGCCGCATCTCCGAGACTGTACACCGATACGGCGCGAAGCTTTCCTGCGAGCTTGTCCACGCGGGCCGCTCCGCTCCGAAGCAGTTTCGCCCCAACTCGCCGGCGATCGCTCCCTCTGCAATCCCTGTTGAAAATGGCCCGACCGACATCCGCGAGATGGATGAGCGGGACATGGAAACCATCCGTGATGAGTATTGTGACGTTGCGCAGCGCCTGATGAAGTCCGGTTTTGATATGGTCATGGTACACGCGGCGCACGGAAATCTTCTTGCACAGTTTCTGTCTCCCAAATACAATCAGCGTACAGATGAATACGGCGGCAGCTTTGAAAACAGAGCCCGCTGGCCGCTCTCGGTACTAAAAGCAATGCGGGAGCGTGTAGGCGACGGCCTGTGCATCGATATGCGCATCAGCGGCGATGAACTGGTTCCGGGCGGTATGGGGATCGAAGAGACAAAGGCGTTTATTCGTCTTGCCCAGGAATACATAGATACCGTCCATGTCTCTCAAGGCCTCATTGTTGAGCCCAGATATATGCCATATACCATGCCGGCATTCTATCTTCCGCATTGCCACAATGTGAAATGGTCCGAGCAGGTCAAGGCAGATCCGGATATTCATATTCCTGTTACCGTTGTCGGCAGTATCACGACCGTGGCGGAAGCCGAGGAGATCATCGCATCCGGTAAAGCGGACATGGTGGCAATGGCGCGGCAGCTGATGTGCGATAATAAGCTGCTCTATAATGCCTATCGCGGAATGGAAGAGAAAACCAGACCGTGCCTGCGCTGCCATGAATGTGCACCCGCTGACATCGTTCATCTGCGCTGCGCGACAAACCCGCGTCTCGGACGCGAGTCCGAGATCCCGGAGGAGCTGCCCTGCGCAAAGCATAAAAAGAGAGTCGTCGTGGTCGGAGGCGGTGTTGCGGGCTGCATGGCCGCAAAAACGCTTGTAGAGCGCGGACACGATGTCACCCTGATCGAAAAGGGAGACAAGCTCGGAGGCAGACTGCATGAGATCAGCTGCCTGTCGTTCAAGTTCGATATGCGCCAACACCTCCGCTGGCTTATGAGCAGCACCATGGAAAGCGGTGCAAAGATCATGCTCAACACCGAGGCAACGGCGGAAATCATCATGGGACTGAAGCCCGACGTGGTATTCGTTGCAACTGGTGCTGAACGGCTGACCCTTCCGATCCCGGGCATCGACAGGGAGAATGTCCACCATGTTTTGGATGTCGACACCGGCAGGGCGACAGTCGGAGAGCGAGTAGTTGTCTGCGGCGGCGGCCTGTCAGGTACGGAGTCGGCACTCCAGCTTGCCATGGACGGCAAGAAAGTGACGGTTGTAGACCTGCTCCCCGTTGAGCAGTTTGCCAAGGATCATTCTCCTGCGCCCAGAGGGATGCTCCTGCAGCTGCTGGAAAAGTACGGCGTTGCGCTTGTCGGCGGTGTCCGGGTATGCGGCATCAACGATGACGGTGTCGTGGTAATGGCGCAGGATGGCACAAAATCTGTTATCCGGTGTGACGATGTCGTTGCCGCTTTCGGCATGAGGAAAAATGATGCGCTCCTGAAACAGCTCAGAGCGCTTATGCCCGACGTCGTAGCGGTGGGCGACTGCGATGTTGTTAAAAACATCAAGAATGCAAATCAGATCGCATTTAATATGGCGCTTGAAGTTTGAAAACGGATAATATGCCTGTCAATAAGAAAGGAGAAGACAAAATGGAGAATGCAAAAGTTTCAAACAAAAAACTGATGTCTCTGGCGATCCTGTTTGTGTCCGCACTTGAAATGGGAGGAATGGGGCTTCAGCCCGCGCTGGCTGACATTGCTGCCGCGTTTCCCGACATTCCTACTGTGTGGATGCAGGAAATGTCCAACTGGCCCGGCTTTGCAATGCTTCTTGGCTGCGCGCTGTCCACGCTGCTTGCAACGAAGGTGTCCAAAAAGGCTCTGTGCCAGATCGGTGTCGGCTTTGTTGTTGCCTATGCCGTCCTCGGCTTTACGCTGCACTCCAGCTTTATTCAGCTCATGATGTGGCAGACCATTCTCGGCCTTGGTTTCGGTTTCCTTATGCCCACATCCAACGGTATCATCGCTGAAAACTATGCCGAAGATGAACGCGGCAAGCTCATGGGTATTCAGGATCTTTTCACCAATGGCGGCGGTATGTACCTGACCCTCATCGGCGGCGTCCTCGCTGCCAAGGCATGGAACTACACCTACCTTGCTTTCCTTTATGCACTGATCCCTCTGGTGCTCGGATGCATCTATTTCCCCGCTGACAAGCCTGCTAAGGCGAGCGGCGAGAAGAGCCATCTCAAGATTGCCCCCATTACATGGCTGTTTGGCGCGATCATTTTTGTGTTCATTAACTCCTACGGCGTCATGGGCGCGAACATCTCTTTCATCATCACCGAGCGCGGCATGGGCACTGCTGCACTTACCGGAACTGCAATGGCAATTTTCCTTGTTGGCGGTATGTTTGGCGGCCTGATCTTCAACCCCTTTGAGAAGAAGCTCCGTGAGTATGTTCTCTGCTGCGGCTTCATCGCTCTGGTCATTGGTTTCCTGATCATCTACTTTGCCCAGTCTCTCGTCATTCTCTTCATCGGGGCTTTTGTGGTCGGTACCTCTATTGGCTTTGAAATGCCCGGCACGCTGCTCTATGCGACCAATTACAACACGGTTGAAGCCTCTACGGCGGGCTGCGCTGTCATCCACATGGCAGGTCAGCTCGGCACGGTTTGCTCCGCGCTGTTCTATACCCCGGTCGCCGGACTCATCAAACCCAACGACACATCCTTCCGTTTCCTCTTTGCGGCGTGTGTCTGCACCGCTCTGGCACTTCTCATTGCTCTGGCGGTCTCCATCACGAAGAAGAAAAGAACTGCATAAATCGGCGCTTACAGGATTTTCTCGAAAGCGTAATCACCATACCGCCGTTTCGGGCGGTATGGTGATTGAGCAGAATTGATAGTTATTTATTTCGCTAACGTAGGAAAGCTTGAGGAGTTAAATATGGATAAATCGACAAAGACGAGAACTATCATCGGAATCATCGTTCTGATTTTTGCCAACACCGCCGCCGGCGGTGCGGAGTGGTGCTCCTCCGCGCTGGCTGATATAGCGAACGTGTTTCCTGACGTTCCTTACAGCATTATTACTTTTGTAAACAATATCCCCAATCTCTGTGCAGTTGTCTTTACGATCGTCGCAGGCGTTCTTGTAAACAGAAAGATCACCCTGCGCAACATGCTCCTGATTGGTATTGGTTTCCACTGCGTGGGCGGTATTCTTCCTGCCTTGTTTGGTGATACCAGTATGGCCATGATGTTCCTCGGCCGCTTTGCCTTTGGTATCGGTTATGGTCTTATGCAGGGCATTGGCATCTCCATGAGTCTCAAGCTTGTGGAGGACAGCAGATTCAGAAGCCATGCCATGGGCTGGGCGGTCGCTGCTCAGTATGCAATGAATATGATCGCGCAGGTCGCTGTGGGGCATCTCTGCGCGATCAAATGGAATTACAGTTTCTTCGTCTATCTTTGGAGCGCCATCCCGTTCCTTGTTGTTCTTTTCCTCTGCCCTAAGTTTGAGCTTGATAGAAATGACACGTCTACCACCGGCGGAAAACTTGAGCAAATGGCAAAATCAGGCGCTCTGATTCAGACTATAAAGAAGTTGCCGCCGATCGTGTGGGTCTTTTCCGCCATTGCGATCGGGTATATGCTTTGCTATTACCCCATGTTTCTTGTTATCTCCAAGATCGTTGTCGGACGCGGTATCGGCAACTCTGTCACAGTCGGCAATGCGATGGTTTTTTACTCAGTTGCAACGATCGCCGGCGGTATTGTTTTCGGGTTTGCCGAAAAGCTTCTTAAGAATAAGACGATGTTTGTCATGCTTGCTGTTACCGGTGTTACGATGCTTGGCCTGTATTTCTCCCACAGCTTTGCGTCGGTTGCTGCTTGGCTGGTCGTCAGCGGTGTGTTCTCCACCGGTATCATCCCTGCCTGCATCAGCGCGTTTAGTGAGAGCGTGGAAGAGGAGAACAAGTTCCTTGCGACTTCCATTGCCGAATCCGGTGTTAATATCGGCGCGTTCCTCGGCACTCCGTATATTGCGCTTATCGAGGCCTTTGGCGGCAGTGCTGACACTGCCATGTTCATTTCGCCGATCATTATGCTGATCCTCGGCTTTGTTACACTTCGGTTTTGCAAAAAAGACGCCAAAACATAAGCCGTTCCGGCAATTTGCGCTCCGTCTGTTCGCGCAGCCTTGACTGGCAGAATACGTATACATTATACGGATGAAATCAGAGCATCAGGGGAACTCTATGTACTATTTTTTTGCGCTTGCTGCAGGTGTTCTTATATCGCTGATGGCGGTGTTCAACGGCAGGCTGACTGCTGAGGCGGGGCTCTGCCTGACAACGGCGATCATCCATGTGGTGGCAATTATCTTTGCGCTCATCATCCTTTGGATCAAGAAGGAATCATTCATCCCAAAGCAAAAACTCCCGCTGTGGATGTATTGCGGAGGCCTTATAAGCGTGGCGTGCACGCTGTGCAGCAATTACGCGTTTGGGAAAATAAGCCTTATTGCTATTACTGCACTTGGCTTGCTCGCACAGATGCTCACAAGCCTTGTCGTTGATTGCCTCGGACTGCTTGGGGCTGAGAAGCGCAGAGTGCTTCCCGTTACATGGGCCTGCATAGCTTTCTCTTTTTGCGGTATCGTCTATATGCTTTACGGTTCGGAGCTGAGTGTTTTCTCTGCCATTGCCGCATCATTTGCCGCTGGCGTTGGGCTTGTCGTGTCAAGAGCCGCGAGCGCTGCGCTTGCCGAGCATACCGGAGCTGTGGCCAGTTCATTTATTAATCATATGGCAGGCCTTCCGCTTGCGGTGTTGCTGCTGTTGACCATTGGCAGCGGTGAGTTGGCGGCGCTTCCGGAAAAATTAACCGGCGTACCGATGTGGGCATATTTGGGCGGGATTATAGGTGTGCTCATCATTGTCATAACAAACGTTGTCCTCAGAAAGCTTTCCACGTTTCAAGTGTCGTTGCTGCTATTTGTTGGTCAAGTGTTTTCCAGTGCAGCTATTGATATATTTATGGGTACGGATTCGTCCGGACGTGTCTTCTATGGCGGAGTGCTGGTTGCGGCAGGGATTCTTCTCAACACGATTTTTGAGAAAAACGCCAGAAAGCACCGCAGAACTTGATATACGACGGGTTTCTCCCTGAGGGAAAATGCCGCCGTGCATGCACAGTGGCCAGCCTGCTTGCGTATTTCCTTGTGCCCGATACGAAGATGATAAAAAGCATCGGGAAATAATGAATTGACAACTTTGCTAACGTTCGTAATCAGCAGGTCGTGTGTTCGAGTCACATCACTAGCTCCAAAGCGCCTTGCGGTCTTGACCGCAGGGCGTTTTTGCGTTCCATGCTTGACGCAGTGATCGGGGCACGGTATAATAAGTAAGACATACGCAGTATCCGCAGAGCCGTCCGGGACGGCATTTTTGTGCTCTTTGGATTAGACTGCTCTAACTTGGCGCGACATCAGGAGGTACGGTGCAATGGCCACAGCAAAGAAACTCGAATTTCAGGCAGAACGCAAGGCGGCTGCATGGCAAGGCGGGAAACCGCAGCCGGCGCCGCTTCCGGCCGATGTGCACGCAGCTGCCTGCCTTGTCGATTCAGACGGGGAAGCGGCACGGACGGCTTACCCGGTTTTTCCGGGAATCGAGATCGCGTATCACGACGTCCATGCGGCAAGCGCCGCCACGCAGCGCGCGGGTGCGGCCGGCTGTCTCGAGATCCATCACTGCCGCGAGGGGCGCATCGCTTACCCATATGGCGATGCCTGCTTTTTTCTCGCGCCGGGCGATCTGGCGATCGTGCAGCGCGCGGCAGAAGCAGTCCCGGTGCGCTTTCCGACCGGGCACTACCACGGCATCACGGTGACGATCGACCCGGCGCGCGCGCCGGACTGCCTGTCGTGCTTTCTGGAGGATGTCGAGGTGCGGCCGAGTGCGCTCATCGAAAAATTCTGTGCGGACGGTGCCTGCTTTGTCACACGCTCGTCTCCGGGCGTGGCGCACATTTTCTCTGAGCTCTACTCCGTGCCGGAGGGCATCCGCAAGGGCTATTTCAAGGTGAAGATTCTGGAGCTGCTGCTGTTTTTGAGTGCGTTTCCCATTCAGGCGGCGCAGCCGCAGCACGGTTATTCTCTGTCGCAGGTGCAGCTCGCCGAGCAGATCGGCGCGTACCTGCTTCAAAACACGGAGCGGCGGCTGACGGTTGCGGAGCTCTCGCGGCACTTCGGCGCTTCGGCCACACTGATCAACAGCAGCTTTCGCGGCGTGTACGGCATGTCGCCGGCGGCGTTTTTGCGTGCGCAGAAAATGCATGGCGCTGCCAGACTTTTGCGCCGGACTGACCGCACGGTGCTGGATATTGCCGGGCAATTTGGGTATGATAACGGCAGCAAGTTCGCCAAAGCATTCCGGGATGTCATCGGTGTCTCACCCAACGCCTACCGCAGCGGCATCGACTGCGACAGCTGCGCGCCGGAGGCACCCATGCTCTGACGGCGGGAAGCATATTTTCATTTTGGAGCCATGTTCCGATGAATTGGAGCGGATGCCGGGGGTGATGTGCTGTATCCTAACGTCAGACAGAACAAAGCGCGTAACTTTTCACATGTAGGTTAGATCACTTTAACCTATGAGCGCGCAGAATTGCTCACTGCGCGAAAACCGGTAAACGACCACAGACGAGGAGGCAAGCCATGTCGGAGGAAAACGTTGTACGGCTCTGTGCACCGACGCTGGCCGGGATCAAGACCGGCAGCCTGTTCCCGTGCCCTTATGAATGCCGGGAGACTCTGCTCACGGAGATCCGCCGATACAATCAGGTGCTCGTCCCGAAGGGGCTCTGCCTCCTGCCGCTGCGGTTTACGGAAAAGAGCGCGCTGCTGTATCTGTACCGACCGTGCGATCTGGAGCGGGATCTGCAGGACCGGCTGGCAACGGAGATCCTGCAGCATGCGGGCTATGCCTGCACCGGCAGCGAGCAGTGTCTGATGCAGCTCATTGAGCGGCTGCGTGCATACGATGAATTCCCGCATGAGATCGGCCTGTTTCTGAGCTATCCGCCGGAGGACGTCAAGGGATTCATCGAGCACCACGCGGCGGATTTCAAGTACGCCGGCCTCTGGAAGGTGTACGGCGACGAGCAGCGGGCGCGCGATCTCTTTGCAAAATACCGGCGCTGCACGGAGATTTACTGTGAACGTCTGCACGCGGGCTTGAGCATTGCGCAGCTCGCCGTGAACGTGCAGCGACCGAATACAGCACAAAAGGAAAGGATGTTACCATCATGAAAAAAGCAGCAGTCATCTATTGGAGCGGCACCGGCAACACCGAGGCCATGGCCAACGCCGTGCTCGATGGCATGAAAAGTGCCGGAGCGGACGCGGTGCTTCTGACCGCCTCTGATGTGGACGCTTCCGCCGTCGGCGGATATGACGCCGTGGCGCTCGGCTGCCCGGCCATGGGCTCCGAGGTTCTGGAGGACATGGAGTTCGAGCCGATGTTCGAAGGCTGCAAGTCCGCCCTGAAGGGCAAACGTGTCGCCCTGTTCGGCTCCTACGGCTGGGGCGGCGGCGAGTGGATGCAAAACTGGGAGCGCGATTGCCGCAGCTCCGGTATCCAGCTTGCGTGCGACAGCGTGATCTGCAACGACGCGCCCGATGATGCGGCCCTTGCGGCCTGTCAGGCGCTGGGCAAGGCGCTCGTCGACTGATTTCTTTCGATCGTACCCGGATCCCCCTCCGGTTACCGATACCAACAACAGGCATCAAGCCATATCACCTCTCTTCTCTTCCCCCATTCCCTGCAGCAGTGTGACACCACGCATATTGCCTGTGCGTGACTGCTGCTCCCAGCAAAAAAATCGTCCGCCGAATTCCCCTTCCGGCGGACGATTTTTTTATGTCTGCAGAGCCTGAAGCTGTGCGGTCAGTGCGTCGATCTGCTGCCGCAGCGCCTGATTTTCACGCTGCAGGCGGCGGACTTCGTTTTCGGCGTCGATCACGTCGCAGCGCGCCTCCTCTTCCATCTTATCGATGCTGTTGCGCAGGAACTGATATTGGCTGTAGAGCGTCGCGTATGCGCGCGGCGCGAAGATGCGCCAGAAGACCTCCTTAGTGAGCTCCCATTTCTCCGCTGCCGTGCGGTCGAAAAAGTCGTTGTGCAAGCGCAGTACCTCCTGTAACCTTGCTCAAATTTCCGTCAGTATACCACATCTTTGCCTATCCGGCAACCGGCTCAGCTCCAGAGCGGCGGCTGCCCGCGCTGATACAGCGCCTCGTTAAGCGCAAAGAGGTCGTAGTTTCCCTGCTCGATGAAGTATTCCAGAATGGTGTCGAACGGGTCGGTGTTCGTGAGATAGTAGCCCGCCTTGCCGAACAGGGTCAGCGCGTCCTCGAGCGGCAGCTCCAGCGCGAACACGAGCGCTGCGACGTTAGGCTTTTTTGGGATCGTTCCTTTTTTAACGATGTTGGAAAACACGCTCTTTGACACGTGCGCCTTTTGATAGCAGGCGGCGTTGGTCATGCCGCGTGCGGCGATCTCCCGCAGGAGCATATCGCGAAACGACTCGTGCGGCTGTTCAAGCACCTCGTCGAGCGAGAGCGTACCGTGTTCGGCGGCAAAGCGCATTTTCTTGTCGTGGATGCGCTTCAGACTGCCCGCAAACATCCGCACGCCGAGGTTGAAGGTGCTCGGACGGTGCGTAACGATGAAGATGTCGATCGAGCAGCGCTCGCCAAATGTGCGCGCCTCCTGCACGGCGATGCGCAGGACATCGTCCGGCGGAAAGCCGAGGTGACCGGCCGAGATGAGCGGCATGGCCAGCGATACGCACCGAGCCTCACGCGCGCAGGCAAAGACCGCCCGGTAGCAGGCGGCGAGCGTCTGCAGATCGTCGGAGTCACCGTGCCACGCCGGGCCGACGGCGTGGATGATCTTGCGCGACAGACGGTAGCCGTCCGTGCAGACCGCGCTCGCAACGGGGCACGGCGCAAGCGCACGGCAGGCGGCGTCCAGCTCCGGACCTGCCGCCCGGTGGATGTCCTGATCCACGCCGCACGTTCCGGACAGCGCCGTGTCGGTGGCGGTGACGATCGCGTCACAGTGTATATGGGTGATGTCTTCCAGTCGGATCGCGAGTGCCATAGGCGTGCCTCCTTGGTGCTGGTTTGTGCTGCGGACATTATATAATGAATTTTTTCCGTTTTCAATCGCCGGGTCGTTTTCAAAACGACCACGTCTGCCGTGCCGTCCGCTATACTGTGTTTGTAACGAACGAACAGATAAAAAGAAAGGGGTTCAAACATGGGAAGCAGAGCAGGGTATCTCAAGTATGGTGGCAATGACTATGTCCGGATCTGGCGGGAACAGAGCGCACCGGCACCGATCCGCGCCGTGATCGCCAAGTGGAAGCGAGAGGCGGCGCGGCGCGAAAAACAGGACTACGACTGCCCGCTGAAGCATGTCGGCATCGTTTTTGAGTATGACTGAATCTGGTATAATATGACGCCGGAGGCGTTGCATGTGACGAATGACGCGTATTTTGAGGTCTTGTCCGACGAAATCTGTGATGATTTGGCGGCCGCGGGAGCAGAGGATGTGTTTTGCACCGCTATGCTGGATTGAATGGGGAAGGAGTATGTATATGAAGCCGATCTACTACTTTGCGTATGGCTCGAACATGGACACGGAGCAGATGCGCTGGCGCTGCCCGGATGCCAAATGTATCGACACGGCGGTGCTGCACGGCTGGAAGTTTGCACTGGATGAGGTGGGGTATGCCACGGTCGTTCCGGCTGCCGGAGTGAGTGTGCCGGGGCTGCTCTGGATGCTGTCGGATGCAGATGAGGCGGAGCTCGATGTCTACGAGGGTGTGCGCAGCAGGTGTTATGAGAAGGTGACGCTGTCCGTCGTGCCGAAGCGCACCGGTGTGCCGACGCAGGCATTGGTCTACGTCTCGCTGCGCGGGGCAAACGAGGGCGCGCGGGTACAGGGCTATCTGGAGCGGATCGTTCATGCAGCGGCGCACGCCGGCTTCGGCGCGTCCTACCTCGGGATGCTCAAGGATCTTTGGGTCGGCTATGCGAATGCCGATGAGCGTACCGCGCACCCGGTCCTTGAGGACGGGAAGACGTTGGACGAACTGATCGCACCGAACGACGCTCTGGGACAGCATCTAATGCGGACGTTGAGGGCACGCGGGGCGACGGATCAGGAGATCTGGCAGTTCATGGTCGAGAACTGACCAAAGCTTTTAGGGACAGGAGGAAACGGGATGACAAACCATACAGCGAAAGCACTGCCTGTGGAGAGCGGTGCGCCCTCTGAGCGCCCGGAGACGCAGGGCGACCTCTGGCGGGAGATCGCGGAAGAGGGATACGACAGTCTGGACGGAGCATGGGAGACGCTCGCGCAGAGACGGAAGGCCCGCGAGACGGAAAGCGCTACAGCATCGACAGCCCCGATTATCGAGGACGGGAAGACACTGGACGAACTGGTGAAGGGCGATACAATCGGCGAGAGCCTGACGAAGTGGCTCCGGTCGAAGGGCGCGACGGATCAGGAGATCTGGCAGTTCATGGTCGAGAACTGACCGAAGCTTACAAAGACAGGAGGAAACGGGATGACAAACCATACAGCGAAAGCACTGCCTGTGGAGAGCGGTGCGCCCTCTGAGCGCTCGGAGACGCAGGGCGACCTCTGGAGGGAGATCGCGGAAGAGGGGTACGACCGGACTTATACGCCGGAAGAACTGCGCCGGGCATTCGGAAAGCCATTCGAGGAACTGGTGAAGGGCGGGAATCCGCCCGCGACGGCGCCGATCATCGAGGACGGGAAGACGCTGGACGAACTGGTGAAGGGCGATCCGATCGGCGAGCACCTGACGAAGTGGTTTCGGTCGCAGGGCGCGACAGATAGGGAGATCTGGCAGTTCATGCTGGACAACTAACCGAAGCTGTTCGCCGAGAAGCGGCAAAGCAGCTGCTCTGAACTTTGCGTGCGCCGGAATGAAAAATCGTCCGCCGGAAGGAAACTCCGGCGGACGATTTTTTTCGTGTTTGCAGTGCTTGCAGGGCGTGGTATTGGCAGGCGGTCAGTTGAAATGCCCGTCGTTTGCGGCGAACAGACGCGCACACTGGGCGCGCAGCGCCGCGTGCTCGGGCGCGCAGAGCGCGGGGTCGGCGGCAAGCACCGCACGCGCTGCGTCGCGCGCGTCGTTGACGGCGGCCATGTTCGTGCCGAGGTCTGCGATGTGCAGCGCCGGCAGGCCGTGCTGCCGGTTGCCGAAGAAGTCGCCCGGTCCGCGCTGGCGCAGGTCGGCCTCGGCAATCTGAAAGCCGTCGGCCGTGTCGCACAGCACCTTCAGCCGCGCACGCGATTCTTCCGTGCGCGTGTCCGACACGAGCACGCAGTAGGACTGAAACGGTCCGCGTCCGATGCGCCCGCGCAGCTGGTGCAGCTGCGAGAGGCCGAAACGCTCGGCGTTCTCGATGATCATCAGCGCCGCGTTCGGCACGTCCACGCCGACCTCGATGACCGTCGTCGAGACGAGAATATCCGTCTCTCCGGCGGCAAAGGCGGCCATGCAGGCGTCCTTGTCCTTGGCCTTCATGCGGCCGTGGATGCAGGCGACGCGGTGCTGCGGAAACGTCCGCTGCAGGGCCTGCGCGTGCTCCTCGGCGGATTTGAGCTCGGAGGGGATATCGTCCGTGTCTTCGACCTTCGGGCAGACAACAAATACCTGCCGCCCCTCACCGATGAGCTTGTCGATGAAGGCGTTGAGCCGCGCACGGTAGCGCTCGTCCACGCACACGGTCTGCACCGGCTGCCGTCCGGGCGGCAGCTCGTCGATGATCGACACGTCCAGGTCTCCGTACACCAGCAGCGCCAGTGTGCGCGGGATGGGCGTTGCGCTCATGACGAGTGTGTGCGGCTGCTCGCCTTTGCGCACGAGCGCGGCGCGCTGCTCGACGCCGAAGCGGTGCTGCTCGTCCGTGATGACGAGACCGAGACGGAAAAACGTCACCGAGTCGCTGATGAGCGCGTGCGTGCCGACGACCACGTCGAGCTGTCCGCCGGCGAGCGCCTGCTTTACCTCGCGCTTTTGCCGCGCGCTCATCGCACCCGTCAGGCGTCCGACGCGGATGCCGAACGGCTCGAGCAGCGTGCGCAGCGTGTGCTCGTGCTGCTCGGTGAGGATCTCGGTCGGCGCCATGAAGGCACTCTGGCAGTCGTTTTCGTGCGCAAACCAGATGCACGCCGCGGCGACGAGCGTCTTGCCGGAGCCGACATCGCCCTGTACAAGGCGGCTCATCGGCACGCCGGAGATCATGTCCTGCACGGCGGCGGCGACGGCGCGCCGCTGCGCCCCGGTGGGCGAGAAGGGGAGCGTGGCATAAAACGTCTCGAGGTCGGCGCTTTGCATCCGGATGCCGCCCTCGGCGCGCCGCTGCGAGCGGATGCGCGCCATGGCCGTCGAGAGCACGAACAACTCCTCGAACACCAGGCGCTTTCGCGCGAGCGTGAGCGCCGCCGCATCGGTCGGCTGGTGGATGTTTTGCAGGGCGTAGTCCTGCTGCGCGAGGGCGTAGGTGCGCGCAATGTCCGCCGGGATCACGTCCTGCAGCTGCCCGATGCAGGCGTGCAGCGCGGGGAGCATGGCCTTGCGCACGTCGTTTTGCGTCACGCCCGTCGTCAGCGGGTAGATGGGGTAAAAGCAGTTGGTCACGCTGCCGCAGCGCGCCGCCTGCTCGCAGACGGGGTTGGTGAGCGTCTTGCGAAAGCCGTTTGCCTCTACCTTGCCGTAGAAGATGTATTCCTCGCCTGCGTGCAGGCTGTTTTTGCGGTAGGGCTGGTTGAAGTAGGTCACGTCGAGCGCGCCGGTGTCGTCGGCGATACGCGCCTTGACGAGCGTGAGCCCGCTGCGCACATACTGTGTGTGCGGCTCGCCCGCGACCGTCGCGCGGATGCACACGGCCTCGCCGGGCTGCGCGGCCGCGATCGTGCGAAACTGCGTCCGGTCCTCGTAGCGGCGGGGATAGAGCCCGGCCAGATCGCGCAGTGTCGCCACGCCGAGCTTTTGAAAGGCCTGTGCTTTTTTCGGCCCGATGCCGGCCAGCGCCTCAAGCGGGGTATCCGGTGTGTAGGTCATGGTGTCGCCTCCTGTGCGCCGCATTTCCAGCGCCAGAGCCGCGCCTGATCCTCCGGCGCGGCGTAGCCGATGCCGACGCGGGTGTCGGTCTCGAGTGCGAAGCGCTGCCCGTCGTCCTCGAGCCAGAGCTCCGGACAGGTGAGGATGTCGCGGTCATTGAACGTCTTGTCGATCTGCAGCCGCTTTGTGAGCTTGCCCGGTCCGTTCGCACCGTCGGCGCACGCGCGGATGAGCACGGCCTGCGGTTCGTCCGCGTGCCCGGTCACGATGTTGAGCATCCAGTGCATCCCGTAGCAGAGGTAGACGTAGATCGTGCCGCCGTCATGGTAGAGCACCTCCGTGCGCCGTGTGCGGCCGCGGCTGGCGTGGCAGGCGGTGTCCTGCTCGCCGCGGTAGGCCTCCGTCTCCGTGATGCGCGCGCGCAGCAGTGTGCCGTCCGGCAGCCTGCGCACCAAAATGCGCCCAACCAGCTCCGGCGCGACGCAAAGCACGTCGCGCCGGAAAAATTCCCGATCCTGCAGTTTCATGGCTCTCAGCTCGCATAGTCGACGACATAACTGTCGCCGTTGGGGGTGAATTGTCCGTACAGACCGTTGGTGAGCACCACGTGACCGTCGGCCTTGACAAGCAGCATCTCAAACCCGCCGTAGGTGCGCCAGTAGTTGAGCGCCGCCTGCGGACCGAGCACGAACATCGCGGTCGACAGGCAGTCGGCCAGCGTGCCGTCCTCGCACACGATCGTCACGGCCAGCAGACCGTTGTTGACCGGGCGCCCGGTCGTGGGGGAGAGGATGTGGTGGTACTTCTGCCCGCCCTCGGTGAAATAGCGCTGATAGCTGCCGGAGGTGATGACCGCCGTCTCACCCACGGTGAGATAGCCGAGATAGCTGCCGGTGTCGTTCGGGTCCTGAATGGCGATGTTCCAGTCGCTGCCGTCCGGCTTTTTGCCGAGCGTCTGCACGTTGCCGCCGAGGGACACAACGCCGCTCGTGACGCCGGCGGCGCGCATCGCCTGAATGGCATAGTCCGAGGCGCAGCCCTTGGCCACTGCGCCGAAACTCAGCGCCATGTCTGCCGGCATGGTGACAAGGGAGTTTGCGCTGTCGTCCGTTGCGGCCAGCTGCACCTTGCGCATATCCACGCAGGGGAGCAGACGCTCGATCTCCGCATCCGACGGCACGCGGTAGTTCTGGTCGATGAAGCCCCAGAGCTTGCTCAGCGGATAAGTCGTCAGATCGAACGCACCGTTTGTGCGCTCGTACACGGTCAGCGCCGTGCGCAGCATCTTGGCGATCTGCTCGTTGACCACGACGGGCGAGCCCATGGCGTGGTTGATCTCATAGGTCTTGCTGCGCTCGTTTTCCGGGTCGAGGAGCTTGTCCATGCTGTTGATGATGCTGATGGCGGCGTTGATGCCGTCGTCGGCCTTCTTGCCGTAGGCGGTCAGATCCATGACGGTGTCCATGGCGAAGATCTGCTGCGTGGTGCTTTTTGCCTCGCCGCAGGCGCTCAGCGGCAGCACCAGCGCGCAGCACAGCAGCAGCGCGAGCAGGCGTGTGTGCAGATGTGTATGCTTCATAGAGGGTGTGTCCTTCCGATACAGGTTGCTTTTTTCTCAGTATAGCATATCCTCTGCCGAATGGAAACAGAAAATCCGCTTTACTTTTCGGCCGGACTTTGCTATAATAACTCCTGCTGAATATGCGCCCGTAGCTCAGCTGGATAGAGTGACAGACTCCGACTCTGTAGGCCAGCGGTTCGAATCCGCTCGGGCGTACCACAAAAAACCTGCCGTGAGGCAGGTTTTTTTGCTGTGCGCCGCAGATTCGAGGTTTATCCCCGGGAGGGGAAATCCGCTCGGGCGTACCACGAAAAAACCTGCCGTGAGGCAGGTTTTTTTGCTGTGCGCCGCGGATTCGAGGTTTATCCCCGAAAGGGGAAATCCGCTCGGGCGTACCACAAAAAACCCTGTAGTTTCAATGGCTACAGGGTTTTTCTTCGCCGTTGTAGCTGTAAAAAATTAGGCGCAATTCAGGCTGCTTTTGGCTATAAAATGCCCTGTGATGTTGCACCGAAAACTAACCTCCCTCGGTTCGGAAATACACAGGCCCCAGGGTTTTGCGGGATTAGTAGAATCAAGGTGCAGCCGGCGACGGCAAAGATTGCTGCACCCTCGCGTCTATCCCAGCGCCACATCCAGCGTCATCATCACGCTGAAACCGACAGCAAAGAAAACTGTTCCGAGGTTGGAGTGCTTTCCCTGGGACATTTCGGGGATCAGCTCCTCCACCACAACATAGAGCATGGCACCGGCTGCAAAGCTTAAAAGATACGGCAGCGCCGGGATCACAAGCTGCGCGGCAAGGATGGTCAGCACCGCGCCGATCGGCTCGACGGCACCGGAAAGTACACCGCCCCCAAATGCCTTGCCCTTACGCACGCCTTCCGCCCGGAGCGGCATGGAGATGATCGCTCCTTCGGGAAAGTTCTGAATGGCGATGCCGAGCGACAAAGCGAGTGCACTTGCCGCCGTGATCTGCGTGTTCCCCGCGAGAAACCCCGCGTACATGACGCCCACCGCCATGCCCTCCGGAATGTTGTGCAGCGTCACTGCCAGCACCATCATGGTCGTTCGGCCCAGTTTGCTCTTCGGTCCCTCGGCCTGATCGCTGCCCACATGGAGATGGGGGATCAGCCGGTCGAGCAGGAGCAAAAACAGCACCCCGGCCCAAAAGCCGGCCAACGCAGGGAGAAAAGACAGCCTGCCCATGTGATTGGACTGCGCAATGGCGGGAATCAGCAGGCTCCATATCGAGGCCGCCACCATCACTCCGGCGGCAAAGCCGGCAAGAGAGCGCTGAACCAGATCGCCCAGCGACTTTTTCATAAAGAATACGCAGGCAGCACCCAGTGTTGTGCCGAGAAAGGGAATCAGTATTCCGAGAAAGACTTCCATTTGTTGCACCGCCTTTTCGTAATATTTTATAGTTCACCTGATCTGACCGGTCTGAAATACGTCGGAGTTAGATTAGACTAACTGACATGCCTTAAAATAGCTGCATTTCTGCAGCAATTCTATGACCCTGCGTTCATTATACCTTGCTTTTTCGCGTTTTGCAAGAGGCGGCGAGAGCGGACGGCGGCTGCGCTGCCGTTCGGGACGGGGCGGGGGGCGTTATTACGGGGGTCCATTTTTACGGACAAGATGGGCTTTTCGTGTGCAGATCCGCATGATATAATCAAAGCAAACGCAGGATCGGCCGCGCCGGAATCTGCGGAAGAATGCATCGTTGGAGGTATGCAGGATGCCAAAAGCGAAGTGGAATCTGAACACCGTTTACATATCCGAGCGGCTGCAGGAGAGCCTGCGGCCCATCTCCCGCTGCGCCATGACCACGGTGGTCGCGCCCATGGGCTACGGGAAGACCACGGCGGTGAACTGGTATCTCAGTGAGCGCGCCAGAGCGGAGCCCCTGCACAGCATCCGCATCAGCGTATATTCCGACAACCTTGCGATCTTCTGGAAAAGCGCACAGGAGGCGTTTGCCCGCGCGGGCTTTCCCTTCCTGCGGGAGTATCCCTGCCCGACGGACGCGGCGGGTGGCGGCCTGCTGATAGATGATCTGTGCCATGCGCTGGCTGGCGAGACGGCCTGTTATCTCTTCATCGATGATTTTCACCTGCTGACGGATAAGCGCGCCTCGCTGTTTCTCTGCATGCTGGCAAACCGGCTTCCGGCAAATGTGCATCTGATCGTCGCCAGCCGGGATCGCTTTCTGCCTGCTGCGGAGGTGGTGCGGCTGGGGGCGCGGGTGTATCAGATCGGCACGGAGCAGCTGCGCCTCAACCATACGGAGCTTGCCGTTTATGCGCACCGCTGCGGCACGGAGCTTTCCGATGCGCAGGTCGAACGCCTTCTCTATTCCAGCGAGGGCTGGTTTTCCGCCGTGTATCTGAATCTGCGCACGCTCTCCGAGCGCGGTGTGCTGCCCAGCCGCCATTCCGACATTTATGCCACCTTTACCGCTGCCATGATCGATCCGCTGCCGGAAAAGCAGCGGCAGTTTCTGGCGGTTATGGGGCTTGCCGATGAGTTTACCGTGGAGATGGCGCAGTATATCACGGGCGATGCGGACGCGGGGCAGATCCTCTCCCGGCTCACAGAGCAGAACGCCTTCGTCGCGCGCCTGCCGGATGGGCCGGCCTATCGCTTCCACCATATGATGAAAGCGTGCGCCGAGCGGAGCTTTCTGACGATCGATCCGGAAACGCAGCGGCTGTATTGGCAGCGCTTCGGCAGCTGGTATGAGCAGCACGAACAGTATCTGCACGCCATCGCCGCCTACCGGAGGAGCGAAGACTACGCTGCGCTGCTGCGGGTCATCCGCAGCGATGCGGGCATCCTGCTGGCATCGCTGAAGCCGGAGGATGTACTTGAGGCGCTGGACAAATGTCCGGCCGAAACGCTCAAGGCCGATCCTTTTGCCATATTGGTGCTGATGCGCAGGATGTTCACATGGCGGCAGATCCCAAAGATGCTGGAGCTGAAGGCCCTGCTGCTGACGGCCATCGAGGAGCATCCGGAGATGCCGGAGGAGGAGCGCGGCAACCTGCTGGGCGAATGCGATCTCATTTTGAGCTTCCTCTGCTACAACGACATCAGCGCCATGAGCCGCCTGCACCGCAGCGCCAGCAGCCGGATGTCCCGCCCCGCTATCAGCATCCAGTCCGGCGGCGGCTGGACCTTTGGCTCGCCGTCCGTTTTGATGATGTTCTACCGCGCGTCGGGAGAGCTGGAAAGCGAGCTGGCCGAGATGGACGAGTGTATGCCCCATTATTATCGGGTCACGAACCGTCACGGGCAGGGCGCGGAGACCATTATGCGCGCGGAGGCGCTGTTTTATCAGGGACACGTTACCGACGCGCACATCGAGCTGGAGCGCGCGTATGCGCAGGTCGGCGGCAACGGGCAGATCAATATGGCGCTCTGCTGTGACTTCCTGTCATGGCGGCTCTCGCTGCACACCGACGTGGAGCGGCGCTACACCTTCTCTGAGCGCTATGCGGCGCTGCTGCGCTATCATGACGCATCATGGATCAACATCTGGAGCGCCACGAGCGCCTATTATCATGCGCTGCGGGGCGAAACGGACAAGATTCCGGAAATCTTTTCGCAGCACCGGCTCTCTGATATCCATCTGCTCGCGCCGGGCAAGCCCATGATGGAAATGATCGAAAACCAGGTGTATCTTGCCCAGGGGGCGTATGCCAAGGTGGTGGTGCGCAGCGCAGAGCAGCTGGCGGCGTGCGAGGCGATGCACTACGCGCTGGTGGCGCTGCACATCCGCATCCAGACGGCAGCGGCGTATGCCAGGCTGGGCAAGCCCGAGACGGCGCACACATGGCTGCAAAAGGCGCTCTCGGACGCCGGGCCGGACGGCCTTGTGATGCCGTTCGCGGAAAACTACAGCCTCCTGAAGCCCCTGCTGGCACGGGAAACGCGATCTTCTTTTGCCGCAAGGATTACCGCACTCGGCGAAGCGGCGCAGGCGCGAGGCGCAGAGCGTCTCCGTCCGGCGGCCTTCCGCGCACTGACGGCGCGGGAATTTGAGATCGTGGAGCTGATGGTGCAGCGACTGAGCAACCGCGAGATCGCAAAAAAATGCTACCTCTCCGAGGGAAGCGTCAAGCAGTATGTGAATCAGATCTATTCCAAACTCCATATTGAGGGAGACACCCGCACCAAGCGCGCACAGCTTGCTGCGCTGCTGCGTGAAAAGACCTAACCTTTGGTTAATGGTTCTCCCGCCGCATCCACCGTACAATGCTTGTACGGTGGATCTTTTATTTTTGCGGAAAGGAGGGTACGCATTTGAACCGAAGATATCTCACAGCGGTCATGCCGCTGCCTGACTATGTTCTGCAGGTCGATTTCGTGTCCGGAAGCCGGCTCCTGCTGGACATGAAGCCGTATCTGGACAAAACGCGCTTCTGCGCACTTTCTGATCCGCAGGTGTGGGGCAGCGCCGTGACCAACGGCATTTTTGTCCGCTTCGGTGATGTGGAGCTGAGCCACGATGAGATATTGTCCATGGCGGAACAGGAGCATTGACACAGTTGATTTGAAAAAGGAGAAACACACAATGAGACGCTTTATAAAATACCTGCTTCCCGCATTGCTGCTGGCGCTGTGCCTGAGCCTGGCTGCCTGCGGAAGCGGCGGCGATACCGACACCGACACGGATGCCGCGCCCGATTCCTTTGAGGGCATGGTCAAGGACAGCAATCGGATGGTGAGCCTGTCTGACTACGGCGGCATGTGGGCGGGCGACGACGGCAGCACGATGCTCGTTGAAGCCGGCGGCGACGGCGACGAGGTACGCTTTGCACTCTATGACGCCGGCGACGAGGTGACCGCCAGCGGCTTTATCCAGTTCGTTCCGGACTACGGCTGTGATTATTTTTACAACGAGCACGACGGCGTTGCCTACCGCAGCCGGCTCGACGAGGCCGGCGCGCTGGACGTGGTGAGCCTCGGCACGTTTGCGAAGGTGAGCGGCGATCTACCGGGGGAGACGATCGGCGACACCGGCTTTGAGACGCTGACGGGCACATGGTATCTGGATGCCGAGGCCGACGCGCCCAGCATCCTCGTGATCGATCAGACCGGCGGATGGGAGCTGATGGAGCGCCCCGGCGGCGACGGCGATCCCACCATGGTGGACTGCGGCACGATTCAGGTGGAGCGCAGCGGCGAGGAGACGCTGTATTACGCCGTTTCCACGAGATTTGCAGATGTTACCTATGACTTCACCCTCATCGACAGCAACACGATGTATTGGGGCGGCGAGTACGATTATTATCAGAAAATGGCGTGACGGCAAGAGCATTTGCCATCGGACAAAGAGACAGAAAGGAAGGACAGGATCATGAAACAACGATGGAGACATCTGATTGCCTCTGCGCTGGCGCTGGCGCTGTGCCTGAGCGCCGCCGCCTGCGGCAAATCCGACGACACTGCAGGAGACGACTGGCGCGCCAGCGGCGCGGTGGTCGACAGCGGCACCATCACCCATGACGGTGACAGCGTGGATGTGCTGGTCACGGTGAGTGAGAGCAGCGCGGCGTTCTACCGGGACATGCCGGAGCAGGTGCTGTTCGACAGCGTGTCTTTTCCCGTGAACATCCCCGATGCGGAGGAGGCGTTTCACGCTATCTCCTTTGACGATATCGACGGCGACGGCGAGAGCGACGTGCTGGTGCGTTTCCTGCACAAGAGCGGCGACACGACCGAGATGATCTGGATCTGGGACCCGGTCGAGCGCTACGTCTTCCGGGAGGATCTGTCCACGGTCGCGGTCGGCGGCGCGCTGAGCAGCCAGCCGTATTTCACAAGAAACGGCCTTCAGATCAATGCCGCCGTGGAGATGGGCACGTTCCTGCTCGAGGACGGGGTCTGCAGCTATTCCGGACTCGGTGATGGCTACAACACCGACGACTGCTACTGGGAGATCGTCAAAAACGGTGATTACACGCACGACGGCATCCGCGAGCTGCACTTTGATGCCATCTGCTACATTCCGGAGGGCGCCATTCCGTATTTCGACCAGCAGTACATCACCGTCACGAGCAGCGAGCTCTATGATTATTATACCGGCACGTGGCTCACCGCCTCAACGGCCTACGGAAACAGCCAGCGCGGGGAAAACTACTATCTCTACACCATCAGCTGGCAGGGCAGCAGCTATCTCATTGAATTCGCCTATTCGACCGAGTGGGAGTATAACGTCAGCGACTGGGCGCAGGTTCTGACCAAGAGCTATGTGGTCTATATCCCGGAGGATTATAACGGGCTGATCTTTGCCGCCGAGGCACAGCCGCTGACCTACAAGGAGAGTGCCAAACGCATGCAGCTCGACAGCATCTGTCCGGAGGCGGCCATTATGGACATCGATACCTTAGACCCCTACAGCTGCCTGTTTTTCGATCTCTGCGACTGAGGGCGGTGCGGCGATGGACAAAAAACGCAGCGCTTTTGCCGCGCCGGATGCCGGACGCATGACGGATGCGGAGCTGTCAAAGCGGCTCGGCGGCCTCCAGAGGCGGTCTGCCGTCTGGCTTCTGGTGGGGCTGGCCGGCGCAGTGAGCGGTACCGTTTGCTTTTTTGCGGTGCAGGCTGCATTGCTCAGGGCGATCCTTGTGACGGTGCTGTTTTTCGGCGGGGTCTGCTGTGTGGTCGTTTTCGGCGGCGGGGCACAAAAAAAGCTGAAAGCGCTGATGCACGAGCAGCTGGGAGACTTTTTCCGCTTCGCTGGCGCTGGAGACGGACTACGCCTTTGCTGCAGTTGCGGGCAGCGTGGATCTGCGCGAGCTTGACGCGGTGCGCAGGAGCTACGTCCGTTCGCTGCAGGAGATGTGCTGTGTGCTGGATCAGCTCAAGGCGAGCCCGGCTCTGACCGGTGCGGCGGAATAAGGAGAAGAGTATGGAAGAAAAGAACAGAAGTATGACAGACGAGGCGCTCTCGCAGCAGCTGCGCAGGCACAGGAGCGGCAAACTGGCCGGAAGACTCCTCTCCTTGGTGGGAGTGGTCATCGCTGTGGCGGGCATGGTCCTGGGCGGCAACATCGTACCGGCCATTTTGGGTGGCGTGATCCTCGCGCTGGGGCAGACGATACAGAGAAAAACCAGAGAACAGGCGGGGCAGCAGACTTTCCGGGCGATCGCGCCGGATGCGGTGAGCGCCGTGTTCGAAAATGTGCAGCTCGATCCCGCTGCGCATCTTCTCAACGCCGAGGACACGAACATCCCACTGCCCGGCCACAGCTATTGCAGCGGCAGCGGGTACATCCGCGGGACATATCAGGGACTGACTACGGAGCTGTGCACCGTCAAGCTGACGGAGGTGGACGCGTTTCAGCGCGAGGAAAGCGGACAGTGGGAGAAAACCGAGCATGAGGTCTATACCGGCCAGTGGCTGCTGTGTGAACTCAGCTGCGCGTTTCCCACATGGCTGACCATCTGGCCGAGAGCGGGGCTGGACAGGTTTCTGAGCGTCAAAACCGTCAGAACGGGCAATGAGGGCTTTGACAGGCGCTTTTGCGTGAGCTGCGGCGATGAAGCCGCCGCTCTGCGCATCCTGATGCCCGACCGTGCGGCGCGGATTCTGACGCTGGCGGATTCCGCCTTCGGGAAAATTGCCGTGAATCTCAATCGCGACGGCAGACTGTACCTTGCCGTTCATAGCGGACGCGGCTTTTTCGATGTCGGCAAGGGGAATGAAGACCCGGCGCAGCTGCGCCGCCGCTTTGCAGGCGAGCTGTCGTGGTTTGCGGGGATGATCGACGTATTCCGCGACGTGTGAGGTGGCGGGCAGCATGCCCCTTTGGCCGGCAGCGGCTGCTGCCGGGGTCGGGCGCATGTCCGCGCAGCAGCGCGGGAGCACTGAAAACGGATATCGACAGCGAAGGCGCGTTGTGTGCCTTCGCTGTCGTGCATGCAAGGGGCAGTGGAATGGGCCGGGAGGCGTATGGCTTTTTGTCGGTTTTGGTACTTGACTTCCGACGGGATCTGCGTATAATGATGCTCGAACATGAACACAGTTCAAGTTGAGGTGCTTGTATGAACGCAGCGGTCACATCCAAAGAGGAGATCCTGAAAACCAGCCGGGAGCTGATCCGGCAGCAGGGGTGGTCCTCGGTCAGCATCCGCTCGGTCGCCGCGGCCTGCGGCGTATCGGTGGGCTCGATCTATAATTACTTTGATTCCAAGGCTGCGCTGCTGAGCGAAACGGTCGGCAGCGTCTGGCAGGAGATCTTCCACCGCCCGGATGACGCGGACGTGTTTCAGGATGTGCAGACGTGCGTCACGTGGATGTACACACGCATCGCCTACGGCTGTGAGCAGTACCCCGGCTTTTTCACCCTGCACTCCATCGGCTTCCTTCGCGACGAGCGGCCCGACGGCAAGCGGCGCATGCAGCAGACGTGGGGGCATATTCTGGCGGGGCTGTGCGCGGTGCTCAGGCGCGACGCGAAGATTCGGCCGGACGCCTTTACGGACACCTTCACCGTGGAGCGGTTTGCGGATGTGCTCTTTTCGCAGATGCTCTCGGCCATGCTGCGGCAGGACTGCGATCCCACTGCCGTGCTGGAGATCGTGCGCAGAACGCTGTATTAAATCCAAAAGCCCGCCTTGCGGCGGGCAATTGCAAACCGCAAAATGAACACTGTTCACATAGAAAGGTCGAATGTCATGAAAGTCAAACGCAACACACTGCTGCTCATCGCCTGTCTCGTGTGGGGGGCGGCGGGCGTTAACATCCTGCGCCTCGGGGTGCTGGCTTATCCCGCTTATCTGAGCGCACTGAATTTCGTGCTGTCAGCGCTGGTCTTTGCCGTGTTCCAGTATTTCATATTCGGCAGATTGGTCAAAAAGCACACGGCCCGCATCACGGGCTATGAGGAGGAGCGCCATTTCTTCCTCAAGTTCTTCGACGTGAAGTCCTTCATCATCATGGCCGTGATGATGAGCGGCGGCATCTGGCTGCGCTCGAGCGGCCTCGCGCCGGATCGTTTCATCGCGGTGTTCTATACCGGCCTCGGCGCTTCGCTGCTGACGGCCGGCATTCGCTTCGATTATCAGTTCGTCAGGGCGGTCATCGCCGCCGGCGAAGAGAAAACAGCATTCCAGGACGAAAAAGGAGACTAAACTATGCAGGCAATTGTTGAAACGCTATTTGATGCCGCCTATCTGAGCACAGTCGTCACACTCGGCATCTTCATGATCCGCCGCAGCAAAGGTAACGTCCAGTACACGCTCTTCGGCTGGATGGCCGTCGTGCTCGGGGCAGGCGATTCGTTCCACCTGATCCCGCGCGCGCTGGCGCTGTGCACCACCGGCCTTGAGAGCTACACCTTCGCGCTCGGTCTCGGCAAGTGGATCACCTCCGTCACGATGACGGTGTTTTATGTGCTGCTCTACTATGTCTGGCGCAGGCGCTATCAGATCGTGGGCAAGCGCGGCCTGACCGCCGCCGTGTATGTTCTGGCTGCCGCGCGCGTTGTGCTGTGCATGATGCCGCAGAACCGGTGGCTGACCGGCGGCGCACCGCTCGCGTGGGGCATTTACCGCAACATCCCGTTCGCGCTGATCGGTCTGCTCGTGATCGTGCTGTTTTTCCGCAGCGCAAAGGCGCGGGATGACCGGGCGTTTCGCTGGATGTGGCTGACTATCGTGCTGAGTTTCGGCTTCTACATCCCGGTGGTGCTGTGGGCGGATGTCGTGCCGATGATCGGTATGCTCATGATCCCCAAGACCTGCGCCTATGTGTGGACGGTGCTCATCGGCTACAAGGCCATGAAAAAAGAATGCGGCAGCGCCAGGTGAGCGCCGCAGGAAAAATATGTACCCTCGTGCCTCGGCGTCACGCTCTGAGGTACGGGGGTTTTCGATGCGGCTGCTTAATTAAGAAGAGCATTTCCTTTCCGGTACAAAAAAGCGCCTCAGAGTCAACTCTGAGGCGCTCAAAATCAGGCTTGGATGCCATCGGGCGCGTCACAGCAGCGCCTGATCGGTGACGGCGCGCCCGGCGATGCGTCCGTAGAACAGGGCGCTGCCGATCGACGTGCCGCAGGTGGGGTACTGCGTGCCGTACATGCCGGTGCCGGCGACCTCACCCGCGGCGTACAGGTGCGGGATCACAGAGCCGTCAGGCTTCATGACGCGCGCGGAGATGTCCGTCTCGAGGCCGCCGAATGTGACGGTCACGCACGGATGCAGACGCAGGGCGACAAACTTGGGGCCCTTGATCGGGTGCAGGAATTCAGCCGGCTTCCCGAAATCCTCGTCGACGCCACGTTCGACCAGCTCGCAGTAGCGGTCATAGGTCGCCTGCAGCGTCGCCGGGTCGCAGCCCATCTTTTTGGCCAGCCCCTCAATGGAGGCCGCGCAGGGATCCTTGGACTTACCGGTGGCAGCGGCCTTGTAGCCATACTGCACGCCGCCGTAGGGCTCCTTGCCGCTTGTGATGTACCAGCCGCAGTTGCTGCCGGAGCGGGCGATGGCGTCGCTGACCGTGTACTGATAGCTCCACTCATTGACGACACGTTCGCCGCGGTCGTTGACGATGAGACCGGACTCGTCGTTGATGCCGACACCGTTGGTCAGGCTCGTGTACACGACCTGCACGGCCGGGTGCTCGAAGTTGCGCGCGCCGAGCTTCTCGGCGGCTGTCAGCCCGTCGCCGACGTTGCCGTGCGGCACGTTGCTGAAGTAGTGCGCGACGGGATAGCGCGCGACCATATCCTTGTTGCGGGCATAGCCGCCGGTCGCGAGGATGACGCCCTTTTTCGCGTAGAGCGTGAGCTTGGCGCCGCCCTTGCGCGTGCACGTCACGCCGGTGACGGCCCCCGCCTCATCCGTGAGGATCTCATCCATGGCGGTGTCATAGATGATCTCACCGCCGAGGTCATTTTCATAGTACAGCGTCAGGGGCGTGGAGATCTCGCCGCCCTCGCCGTTGGTCTGACCGCCGCCGCCGGGAGAATTGTGCACGCGCCACGGCTGCAGGCTGACGTGGATGGGCTCGACGTCGAGTACATCAAAGTGCGTTTTGAGCACGCCGTCCTTCTCCACCGGCCTGGACAGCGGCTCCCACGGCTGGGCGAGCACCTGCACAGGGTCGCCTTTCACGGTTGCCTCGATGGAGGTGAGCCAGTCGAGCGTCTGGTTGAGGTGGTCGACCAGATACCTATTTTTCGATGCGTCCATAAACTTGCCGCTGCGGTTGCCAACGTCCATGAGGTAGTCATAGACCATGTCCTTCGTGTCGAAAAGCCCCTGCTTTTTCTGCCACCGCGTTCCGGCGCCGAGGAGCTTGCCGCCGCTTCTCGCGGTTGCGCCGCCGGTAATGCCCTGCTTTTCCACGATCACGACATCGGCGCCAGCCAGCTTTGCCTCGATGGCTGCTGCCAGACCGCCCGCGCCCGCGCCGCACACGACCACGTCGACTGTGCGTATCTCGTCCGGATATTCCGGCGCTTTGGGAGCGGGAGCGGCCCTGAGCGCGGCAATGTCCTCCTTGGACGCACCGGCGGCCTTGAGCGCTGCCGCCGTTGCGTCTAAGATCGCGGCACATGTCAGGTCTGCACCGTCGACAACGGGGATATTCAGCGACTGGTACTCCACGATCAGCTCCGGATAGCGCTCGATCGGCGTCGTATTCAGCCCCCAGGCAATGCCGCGGTATTCCTTGTGCTGCGTTACGGTGACGGCTTCGATCCGGTCTTCCGATACCGTCACGCGCACGAAGAGCTTGCCGCCGTAGCCGCGGGCGGCGCCCTCATAGGTTCCGGGGGTGTAGCTTGCCATGTTTAAGACCTCCGTTTCTGTTGGGTGATTCGTTTACAGATCCAGCTTTTCGGCCTGATCGTCGCGCCAGAAGAACTGCCAGTCCTTGAGGTGCCACAGCTGCGCGGTCTCGCGCGGGTCCATGGTTGCGGTGATGCCCTTGGCGTACATATCGTCGATCTGCTCGTCGGTGTAGCCGAGGAAGGAGAGCACCTCGCGGCTGTGTTCGCCGAAGGTCGGCGCGGAGGCGACGATCTGCGCGGGGTTTTTCTTGAACTTGTTCGTGATGCCGATGCCCTTCATCTCGCCGTAGATGCTGTCGGTCCAGGTCGTGATGTCGTCACGGGCGGCGTACTGCGCGCTCTTTTCGATGTCCGCCGGGCCGAAGGCCTTCTGGTTCGGGATGCCGGCTTGGTTCATGATGGCCTCGACCTCGTCGACCGTGCGCTCGGCGCAGAATTTCGTGATGGCGGCCTCGATGCGCTGACCGCGTGGCAGGGACTTGAGTGAGCCGGTCATGCCCTCGGGGAAGTCGGGGTCGGTGCCGTCGCCCGGTGTCGGCAGACCGACGAGCGGGTAGCCCTTTTTCGTGTTGCCCGCGCCGACCATGCCGATGAAGATCGTGCCGCCGTCCTTGCAGTCGTAAAACGAGAATCCGGCCGCAATGTCGCTGACGTTGCCGGTGCGGTACTTGACCGGCTCGCCGGGAGCGGGATAACCCTTGTTGAACCACTCGGCCGGATAGCTGCCGAGCAGGCGGAACATCGTCTCATACTGCGACACGTCGCACGCGTCACCCTCGCCGGTGATGCGGGCGTTGGTCATGATCGACAGCGCACAGATGCACGCGTTGTAGGCGGTGGCATAGTCGGACAGGTACGGGTTGACCTTCAGCGGGGGAGAGGTGGGGCTCGTGCCGTTCATGTACATATAGCCGCCCATGGCCTGACCCGAGACGTCATACGCCGCCTTGTTCCTGTCGGGACCTGTCTGCCCGTAGCCGGAGACGTGGACGATGGCGAGCTTGCGGTTGATTTTCCACATATGCTCGTCGCTCAGACCGTTTTTCGCATAGGTGCCGGGGCGGCCGGATTCGATCCAGATGTCTGCCCATGCGATGAGCTTTTCGAGCACCTCGCGCCCTTTGGCGGTGCGGGTGTTGAGCGTGATGGAATAGGTGTTGCGGTGATCCTGCGAGTAGCCGTAGTTGCCGCGCGTCTGGCACGGCATATTCGGCGCCTCGACCTGAATGACCTGTGCGCCCATCTCGGCCATGATGCTCGCGGCGAAGGGGCCGGCGATGTTCGTGCCCGTCATGAGCACTTTCACACTCGAGAGCACGCCGAATTTCGGGAACTGACCAAACGGCATATGCGTGCCGTAATAGTCCTTATACTGCGTAGACATCGTTTTGCCTCCTTTGCGTGCGCGTCACATATTCAGCCAGCCGGCGTCGACCTTCAGCTCCGCGCCGGAGATGTAGCGCGCGGCGACGTCGTCGGCGAGATAGGCGATGGCGTTGGCACAGTCCTTCGGCTTGCCGAGCATGGGCTTTTTCTCGCCGGGCTTCGTGATGGTGTGCAGCGGGGCGGCCTTGCCGGCGCGCATCTGCCACTCGAGGATGCCGATGCCCTTTTCACGCGGCACTTTGTTGATCTCGGTGAGGATGTTCGCGGGCTCGATGCAGTTGCAGCGGATGCCGCGCTCGAAAAACGAGGCGGAGATGTTGCGCGTCAGACCGAGCACGGCGTGCTTGGTCGTGACGTACATCGCGCCGCCCTTCAGACCGCGCAGGGACGCTGCCGAGGCGACGTTGACGATGTTCGCCGGCGTGCCCTGCTCGAGGAAGATCCTGATCGCGCGCTGGCAGCACAGGAACACGGCGCGCTGGTTGGTCTCGTAGATCATGTCGTAGACCTCCGGCGTCGTCTCGTGGATGGGGAGCTGACCGTCGAGCACACCGGCGTTGTTGACGAGGATGTCCAGATGGCCGAACTCCTTGAGGCAGGTGTCGAACATGGCCTCGATCTGCGCCGGGTCGCGCACGTCCGTTTTGACCGGCAGGATGACGCCGGGCGCATTTTCGGCGGCGACCTTGTCGCGCAGATCCTCCAGACGCTTCATGCGGCGCGCCGCGGCGACGACCTTCGCGCCCTCCATGGCGAACAGCCGCGCGGTCGAGCGGCCAATGCCCGAGCTCGCGCCGGTCACGATGACGACCTTGCCTTCAAAACGCATCTTTTCCATGGTGTTTGTCCTCCTTATGAAATGGAATGTTTGATGACCCTTGAACGGGTGTGACTTGATGCTTGCCTTGTTAAAATTGTATCATTTTTATAGAGCGCAGTCCAATATCGTTTTATGACCTTGTCAGAAGAAAAAGTTATGGATATAATAAAAGAAAGCAATATTTCGCCGCTGAGCGTTGCTTATTCGACAAGGAGTGTGAAAACTGTGAGCATTCAGCGCCTTCCGGTGTTCTTATCGGCTGCAGAGCACCTCAATTTCACCCGTGCCGCCGAGGAGCAGTGCATTTCGCAGACGGCAGTCAGCCAGCAGATCAAGCTGCTGGAGCAGGAGCTTGGCTATGCGCTGTTCGTGCGCGGCAAGCGCGGCGTGCGTCTGACGCCGGCGGGCGAGGTGTTTTACCGGCAGTGCCGGCAGCTGCTCATCCGCTATAACGACGCCGCGGCGCAGGGCAGAAAGGTCGCGCTCGGCACGGCGGCGGATCTGCGCATCGGTTATGCCGGGGCATATGAGCTGTGGACGATCGTCGCGCAGATCCGCAAGTATCACCGGCTGTATCCGGAGGCGGCGTTCTCGTTTCAGCTCGGCAGCAACCGGAGTCTCCTCACCGCGCTGGCTAAGGGACGGCTGGACATGGCCGTGCTCTCCGGCTTCGGCGTCGTGCTCGATGCCGAGCTTGCCAGCTGCGTCACGCGTGCAGACCCGTGCGTGGTCATGATCAGCGCCGAGCACCCGCTGGCGGCAAAGGCGGAGATCCATCCGCGTGAGCTCAGGGGAATGCCGATCGTGCTCAACCGTGCGCAGGACAGTCAGCCCTCGGCCGCACAGATCGCCGGGATGTACGCATCCATGGGTCTGGGCGGCAACCCGCGTATGTATGCCGACGATTTTTACGGCATCGCGCTCATCATCCATGCCGGTCTCGCCTTCAGCATCATGCCGGCGAGCATGGCCGACTGGGGGATCTCCGGCGTCGTTTTTCGCCCGCTGCACGGTTTCCGGGCGAAGGCGCGCACACTGCTCGTCTATCCGCGCGGGCGGAAGGAGCTCGGCGTATCGTCGTTCGTTTCGCTCATCAAGCCTAAGCGCTGAATAACAGAAAACCGGGGCGTCCGCGCGCATTTGTGCGCGGACGCCCCGGTCGTTTATGGTTGTTCTGCGGCGAGATAGCGCGCCAGCGCATCCTGCCAGTCAGGCAGCGGCCGGAAACCGGCGGCTGCCAGCTTGGTCGTGTCGAGGCGGCTGTTGCGCGGACGCACGGCGCGGCTCTGACCGTATTCCTCGGTTGTCACCGGCAGCACGGTCATGGGGATGCTGGCTGCGCGGAAGATCGCACACGCAAAATCATACCAGCTCAGATAGCCGCCGCTGTTGACCGCGTTGTAGCGGCCGTAGCGGTCGGTCTCGACCATGTCGGCGAGCAGCCGCGCGAGATCGGGGACATAGGTCGGCGTGCCGACCTGATCGCATACGACGCGCAGCGTATCGTGCGTGCGGCTCAGCTGCAGCATGGTGCGCACGAAGTTTTTGCCGCCCGCGCCGTAGAGCCACGAGGTGCGCACGATGAAGTGCTGCGCGAGCGTGCCGCACACGGCGCGTTCACCGGCGAGCTTGCTCTGCCCGTAGACATTCAGCGGGGCAAAGCGGTCACAGTCCGCGGGGTAGGGGGCGGGATACGTCCCGTCAAAGACATAGTCCGTCGTCACATACAGCAGCTTGCAGCCGTGGTCACGGCTGGCCTCAGCCACGTTTTGCGTGCTGTCCCGGTTGACGGCAAACACCTGCTCGCGGTTTTCCGGCAGCTCCGCACCGTCCACGTCCGTCCATGCGGCGCAGTGGATGACCGCGTCCGGCTGCACGCCGGCAAAGAGCGCCTGCACAGCCGATGCATCGCAGAGGTCTGCCTGCACATACGCCGCCGCGTCTGTGCTGCGGCATTGCGGCGCGCGCCCGACGGCGATGCCGTGATGACCGCGCCGGCGCAGCTCCGTCATAACGGAGCTCCCGAGCAGGCCGTTTGCACCGGTGACGAGTATGTTCATGATCTCACCTCCGCAGCGCTTGCTGCATCACAGCTCGATGCCGAGCGCGCGCAGCGCCGGCCAGTTCTGATCCTTTTCGCTGAGGATGGGCGCATCCTGTCCCGGCCAGACGATGCCGATATCCGCATCGTCGTAGCGCAGACCGCCCTCGTCCTCGGGGTGGTACACGTCGCCGCACTTGTAGGCAAAGACCGCCTGCTCGCTCAGCACCTGAAATCCGTGGGCAAAGCCGCGCGGGATGTAGAGCTGGCGGCGGTTTTCCGCGCTGAGCACGACGCCGACCCAGCGGCCGTAGGTCGCGCTGCCGCGGCGCAGATCGACGGCGACGTCAAAGATCTCGCCCGAGATCGCGCGCACGAGCTTCGCCTGCTGGTGCTGCTTTTGAAAGTGCAGCCCGCGCAGCACGCCGCGGTGTGAGCAGGACTGGTTATCCTGCACGAACGCATCCGTGATGCCGGCGGCGGCAAAGTCGGCCGCCTTGTACGTCTCCATGAAATAGCCGCGCGCATCGCCGAAGCTCTTTACGTCGACGATCTGCACGCCGGGAATGTCCGTGGGCGAAAAGGTGAAATTGCTCATGGCTGCTTCACTGTCTCGCAGGCGTACTGCGCCGGGTCACCGTAGAAGTCGAGCAGCATGTGCGCGAACTTGTCGTGCACGCCGTGCTTTGCCGGCGCCTGCACGATGTTCATGCCGGGGTTGTGGTTGCCCTCGATGAGCTCCAGCTTGCCGCCGGGCAAAATGGCCACGTCCCAGCCGACGACACGCAGACACGGCAGCGTCTGCGCAGCGCGGCGGCAGAAGTCACAGACCTCCGCCCACTGCGGGATCACCTCGCCCCGGAAGGGCACACCGGTCATCGGGTGGCAGAGGTAGCTGTTGCCGTGCTCGTCGAGGCCGTCGGTCATGATGACACCGGTTGCCGGGTCGATCTCGCAGAAGATGCCGCCGCCGTGGGCGTTGTCAACGTGCAGACCGTTGTTGCCGACGCGCAGCCCCGCGCCGAAGACCTCAAAGCGGTCGCCGCGGCGGAAGGTGATGACGCGCAGCGTGTTGAGCGACGCCGGGTGAAAGCGCGCGAGCGAATCATCGGACTGCACGAACTCCTCGGCCAGATACTTGCCCGCGCACAGCTCGTCAAACAGCGCCTGCCGGTCGGGCGCGGCGTCCCATTCGGCCTCGGTCAGCTTGCGAAAGCCGATGCCCCAGCTCGAATACTGCGGCTTGAGCGCGATGACATGGTAGCGGTGCACGAAGGCATCAAATGCCTCGGGGTCAGACTCCGGCAGATACAGCCAGCCGCGGCTGACAAACTGCGTGAAATTCTTCAGAAACGTCACCTTGCTCTTGAGATACGGCTCGGCGATGCTGTTGTACGGACGCATGAGCAGCGTTGCCTCCACGTCGGTCAGGTACTGCTTTTGCTGCGCGGTCGTCAGTCCGTAGAAGCCGAAGATCATGTATTCGGACATGGACACACGCTTTTCCGGGTTGCTGCGGCGCACCCTGAGGTAGTCGTGAAAGAGCTTGTCCTCCGTAAAGCCCTCCGGAAGCGCGCGCACGCCGCGGATGTATCCGCGCCAGCGCTTGCGCAGCACGGGATAGGCGCGGAGATTTTTGACGAGTTTATTTTGTGTGAGAATGTTGTTCATCGGTTTCACCTGCGCAGTCGCGGAGCAGCGGATATTTGCCCACTCCGTCAAATTGAATGATGTTGCCGCCCGGCCAGTGCCAGTTGCCCTCGATGAGCTCCGGGCCGTCGGGCGTGACGGCGATGTCCCAGCCGACGTAGCCCATGCCGGGCACGCGGTCCATGGCCTGAGATACGCACGCCGTGATCTCCTGCCAGAACGGGATCACCGTGCCGGGCAGGTATGCGCCGGATGCGGGGTGGCGCGTGTAGTCGTGCAGATCGGTGTTGTTGCGCCCCGGACCGCAGACGCGGCCGGACGCCAGCTCCAGCGGGTAGGCCACGCCGCCGGAATGGAAGTTATCGGTCGCGGTGCCTTTGCCGCCGCATTTGAGGCACGCGCCGATGAGCCGCACACGGCCGCTGCGGTCGCGCGCGGCGTTGATGCGCACGCTGTTGACGCAGCCGGGGCTGAGCGCCTCGAGTGCAGGGTGCTGCCGGATCGGCGCTTCGAGCAGCAGCCGCTGCGCGCGGCAGCCGGCATAAAACGCGGCGCGGTCCGGGATGGCCGCGGTGCTGCGCCGCTCGATGCCGCGCCCCATCGTGCCGCTGACCGGCTTGAGAAAGAACGTGGCGTTGCGATCGAGAAAGGCGTTGAACGCGGCAAGATCCGCCTCCGGCGCGTAGACGTGCGCGCGCCGGACAAAGGGCGCAAACGCGGCGAGAAAGCGCGCCTTGCTGCCGAGCGCCTCCTTTTCCGCCGCCGATGCATTGCGGTTGAGCACGCGGTCGAGCGCAGCCGAGCGTCCGGATGTCAGATACGTCGCGCGCTGCTGCTCCGTCAGCTCAAAAAACCGGAGCACGAAGTAGTTTTCCGGTGATGCGCCGTGGCGCACGCTGCACCGGAGCGCGTCGAGCAGGTAGACCATACGGCTGCCGCCGCGCTGGGCGCGCAGGCGCGTGCACATCCGGTATGTTTTTTTCAGCGCATTCCATCGGGACATACGTCTGCGCCCCTCTCTGCATCGTCCAAAATGGCGCGGATGTTGTCCCGGCCGAGCCGCTCGATCGTGCGTCCCTGCGCGCGCAGGTCGCAGCCGAGCGCCGCCGAGGCGATCTCGATCAGTGACGAGCACACCGGCGTCGGCACCTCCAGCGCCGCGCCGAGCGACTCGAGCAGACCCAGCCCCTGCGGCACGTCCTCCGTGATGTAGCGCGAGCGGACGCTCAGCGGACCCTTGGCGCGCTCCGGCATGGCGGCGTAGGCGAAAAAGACCGCCTTCGCGTCGCTCTGTTCATCGAGACTGTTGCGGAACTTGCACGCCTCGACATACGGCACGCCCTCGCAGCCGAGCCGCTCGAGCACGCGCATCTTCTCACCGTCGAGCGCCTCGAGCAGATTCCAGACCGACGGCGTGAACGCCTCGTGGTACATGCAGTAGTCGCCGTTCGTGCCCTCGATGCGCGGGATGGTCATGATCGCGCCGACCGTGTGCACGATCATGTTCGGGTTGTGCAGCGCGGCCTCAGCCACGCTCTTGAGATAGACAAACGGCGTGCCCAGCCGGTCGAGCACTGCTTTGGCCGCCGGGAGCGCGCTGTGCGGGTAGACACCGATGGGGTTGCGCACGTTGCGAAAGCCCACCTGAAACTCGCCCGGTGCGCAGATGCGCCCGTCGATGAAGTTGCTCTCCGCCTCGGCGAAGATGACACCGTCGGCGGGGTGCAGTCCGAGCGCATAGGCGGTGGAGAGGTAGCCTGGGATCATCAGCAGGATCTGCCCCGCCGTCAGAAACGGCACGACGCGCCGCAGTACGTCATGGTGGTAGCCCGTCTGCGTGCACAGCAGCACGATGTCCTTGCCGCGCACGTCCGCCACGTCGCGCGAAAGGTGCGCGATCACGCAGTCCGTGTCCGTGCCGAATTCGTGGATGCACATCCGGCCGCCGGTCGCGCACAGGTGCGAGAAATTGTCGTCGTGCAGGCTGTGCGAGGTCTTGATGAGCGTGACCTCATGGCCGCGCGCGGCGTAATCGGATGCGAGCGCGCAGCCGCTGTTGCCAGCGCCGAGAATGGCAATGTTCATAGCGTTTCCTCCATCCTGCGGCCAAAGCGCAGGTCGGTCTCCGGCAGGCGCTTGTTGTCGAGCGCGGCTGCCGGGGTGAATGTCAGCTCCCCAAAGCGCACGCCGTGCGGCGTGAGGTACAGGTCCACGCGCACGAAGTCAAAGGGCTTGCTCAGCCGGTCGGCAATGGCGAACGCCTCGTCCAGCCCCGCCGGTTTCGGCAGGGAGAAGCCCTCGGACGCCGCCTGCGAGTCGCGGTTGATGCGCAGGAGCTGAAAATCGCGGTCGAAGAAATAGAATTTCGGCCAGCCCTCGTCTCGGCCTGCGCAGAGCATCACGCAGTCTGCCCGGCCGTGAAAGCAGTAGAATTTATAGTCCTCCGGCAGCGTGCCGTCCGGCGTGCCGATGTACTCCTCAATCAGCAGCTTCTTGTCCACATGGCGGTACTGGAGCTCGGAGTAATACGCCCAGAAGGGCTCGCGTCCCCAGGCGCGCAGCTGCTGCACGGCGGCGTGCGTGTCGAGCGCCTGTTTGTCCGTGCAGATGAGGTTGTAGCCGCAGCCGAAGTTCCACTTGATGGCGAACCGCTCCGGCAGCGCGTCCCAGTCGATGTCCTCCGGCCGGTCGTATACGGCGAGCAGACGGTTGAGCGTGCCGCCGCAGCCGCAGCCGTCCACATAGTCGCGCACGCGGTATTTGTCCGCACACTGGCGCACGACGGGGTCAGTGCCGAAGCGCTCGAGCTTTTGCTTGAGCAATTTTTCGTTGAGCGTCTGCGGGTGCTTCAGATCCGGCAGACGGCCGAACTTGCGCAGAAATAAAAGTTTGGTGTTCCACCGCGGCGACACATACGACAGCGCGGCGTAAAAGGCGCGCGTGGCGCGGCGGATCTTTTTCTTTTTCACGGTGCAGCGCCGCCTTTCCGCGCGCTCACGCGTCGGCGAGCGCGACCGCGCTCACCGGCTGCCGGGGCTCGGTCTTGGCGGGTTCGGATGCGAGGATGAGCTCCTCGGCCGCGTCGAGCGAGTCGAGCAGGCAGTCGATCACAAACTTCGAGCGCCGCACGATCGAGCGGTACTCCATCTTCGAGGCCACATACTGATAGTGCAGCACGGAGATCGACGGATCGTAGCGCACGACGCTGCCCTGCTGGCGGCAGAGCCAGTCGAGGATCTCCATCTCGTAGTACATGAACGTTTTGGCATAAAATGGCTCGGGATGGCGCGCAAGATAGCGCTGCGAGAAAATCACGCACGAGCCGTGCAGCACAACGCCCTCTGCGGGGCGCGTGGTGTCGATGTGCTGTTTTTTGCGGTTGCGGATCTGCACGAGCCGCCAGATGGCGGGGCTGTTTTTCTCGCCGCTGCTCAGCAGCAGCAAAACGGGGTGGCGGCTGCGCGCCACGCACGCACGCTTGTGGCGCACACTCTCGAGCGTGCATCCGTGCAGCGTTTTCGGACTCTGGTGGATGCCGGAGAACACCGACACGATGTCGGGCCCGAGCAGGTCAAACGGGTGCTGCGCGTAAATGCGCGCGATCTGCGGGATGAAATCATGCTGCGGGATCTCGACGTCGTTGTTGAGCACGACCGTGAAGTCCGCATCCAGATGCGCACACACCCAGCGCACGCCGACGTTGTTGCCGCGGGCGAAGCCGTCGTTTTTCCCGTGCAGCAGCACGGTCACGTCCGGGCTCGCGGCAAATTCTTCGGCAAGCTGCTTGCCCGTGCCGTCGGGGGAGGCGTTGTCGACGATGACGATGTGCTTGTCGCCCGCGAGTGCGCGGATGCTCCTGACGCAGCTGCGGGTCGTGTCGATGGCGCGGTAATGCAAAATGACGAATGCAGTCATGGTGTCTGTCCTTTCTGCTGCCGGCGGGCGCGCAGGCAGTCGGCGAGGTAATAGCCCAGATCATAGGGGTTGTGGCTGAGCTGAAGGCTTTTGCGAAAATGTGCGGCGGCGCGCGCCGGGTCCGTCGGATGGCAGCGCTTGCCGAGGCGACGGTTCATCACGGCGTCGCTGCGCGGAAAGCGGCGGTAGAGCGCCGCGTGCTTTTCATACAGGTGCAGCAGGTGAGGGTAGGACTTGACGACGGCAGAGATGCTGTCGCCGCCGACCTCAGACTCGACCAGCGCCTCCGGCAGATACACGAGCCGGAAGCGCGCGGCCGCGCGGATGGCAAAGTCCCAGTCCTGATAGCGGCGGATGCCCTCGTCGAAGCGCACGGCTTCCCACACGGCGCGGTGCATGAGCATGGTCTGCGTGCTGGCGCGATTCTCGGCCAGAAAATCCTCCAGTGCGCGCCCCGGATGCGGCGCATGCACGGGGTAGTAAAACGAACTGCCGCTCGCGGCGACGCGGTTCATGCCGCAGTAGCACAGATCCGCGCCTGTTGCCATGAGCAGATCGTACTGCTTTTGCAGCTTGTCCGCGTGCCAGAGATCGTCACTGTCCTGAAAGGCGAGAATGCTGCCGCGTGCATGCTGCGCGCCGAGGTTGCGGGCATAGCACGCGCCGCGGTTCTGTTCGTAGCGCACGTAGTGCACGCGCGGGTCGCCGGGTGCGTCAAACAAGTGCTGCGTGCCGTCGGTCGAGGCATCGTCCACAACGATGACCTCAAGGTTTGCATACGTCTGCGCCAGAACGCTTTGGATGCAGGCGGGCAGCTTGTCCTTGCGGTTATAGGTCGGGATAACGACCGAGATCAGATCATTCATAGGCTGCCTCCGTTCACGGCCGGGTAGGGGAAGGCGGCGCGCATCTGCCGCTTCTTCTCCTCGACCTGCTCCGGCCGGATGCGCCAGCCGTCCTCGATTTCGGCAATGGTGGGCGCTGCGTTCACGCGCAGATCCCACGGCCGGTGCTGCACGTCGTAAGCAGAGTAGTAATCGTCAAACTTATACCCGTCGCCGAGCGGCCGGTCGGAAAAGACGATGTGCAGATTGGGGATATGAAAGCTGTCAGCCGCGATCAGCCCGTGCAGGCTGCTCGAGAGCACGCAGCGGCACTGCACGATCTGTGTGAGCACGGTGATGGGATCATCCTTGACGTTGATGAGCTTTGCGTTGTCATACCGGCGCACCAGCTCCGCAGCGGCGGGGTCATTCAGGTCGCAGACGTGCGGCACGATACCGATATCATACCGTTTTTCGGGCAGCGTGTCCAGCAGCTCGTCTGCCAGAATGCCGCCGTCGCCGGTCGGTATGTCCAGCGTGCGGCCGGTCATGCGCTCGACGCGGCGGCGCGTCAGTTCACCGCGCACGGCGTGAAAGCACATATCGCGCTTAAAAAACCGCCCCCGCGCATCGTCGTAGTTGATAAACCCAGAACCCCAGACGTCCACGTGCGGATGCGTGAAGCCGTTGATGCACTGCTGCAGCTTCATGAGCGGGTTTCCGTGCAGCTTATACTGTGCCAGACCGCTGCCGATGGCGCACAGGTCGCCGGTGAGAAACGAGCAGCGCTCGACCCGATAGCCGAAGCAGCGCTCGATGATGAGCGGGTTGAGCAGATCGCCCATGTTGGCGATGCGGGCATAATACAGATTCAGTGTGTCCGTCATGGCGGTCACCTCCGGGGGATCACAGCGCACGGCTGTAGGGAATGGCATAGAAAAACAGGAAAAACAGGCCGACACAAATGCCGAAGACGAGATACACCCGCCACAGCCGCCGGTCGGCTTTGCAGGCGGCGGCTTCGTTTGCGCCGGTGGGCGCGTCAAAGAGCCGCGCACGCGCAAGCTGCTCTGCCTGTGTCGCCGGCTGCAGCGCAGAGCCGAGCACTGCGCCGAGCACGCTCAGGGCGATGCCGATGAAAAATGCGTCCGCCCAGACCGGCGGCGTGATGCCGCACAGGGCGTAAATCGCCTTTGCGCCCACGCAGCCGAGAAAGCCGAGCAGCATCCCGAGATACGCGCCGCAGCGGCTCAGGCGGCGGCTCCACACGCTGCCGAACGCGACCAGACTCCAGGCGCCCGCGATGACGGTGCCGCCGAAGTACATGATGAGGAAGATCTGCGGCGGATTGAGGTAGGCGACCGCGAGCACGACGAGGCTGACCGCCAGCATTGCCCAGCGGGAGCGGGAGAGCTTTTTGCGGTCGTTTTCGGCCTCGGGCAGAATGTCGTTGACGACGGAAAAGCCGATCAGCGACAAAAACGTCGATGCCGACGAGATGCCGGCGGCGCTGATGCCGATGAGCAGCAGCATGCCGATGACCGGCGGCAGCACATGCGTGGCCGCCCAGATCATGGCCTCGCTCCCGGGGAGCGTATCGTTGATGTTGCGCACGAATGCAGCCGCGAAATACAGCGCGATCGTCACGACCATGACGCCCATGGATGACCAGACGGACGAGCGCAGCACAACGTGCTCATCCTTGGCCATGAGGTAGCGGCTGGTCTGCCACGGGCTGATGGCCACGACGAGCGCCCAGACGATGCCGTAGGTCACCGCCCAGACGGTGTTGCTCACGCCGTCCGGATAGAGATAGTCCGGATTTCCGGCCCAGGAGAGGATGCCGGGCATGGTGTCGCTGCGGGCAAGCGCCTCGATACCGGCGAACCAGCCGCCGCCCGCACGGATGAGAAACGGGACGGCCACGAGCGCCGCCGCAAGAAAGACGAGGAACATGATCGTGTCCGTCAGCAGCACGCCCGGCGAGCCGGAGTAGATCGTGAAGGCGGTGAACGCCAGCCACACGATCACGGCGCAGAGCCTGTAGTCATAGCCCGTGATGCTGCTCATGAGCGTGGCCACGCCCTGAATGGCGCTGAGCAGATACGCGCTCACGGAAACGAGCAGGATCACGGCCGAGAGCCTGCGCAGGTGCGCAGAGCAGAAGCGGCGGCCGAAATACTCCGGCAGCGTCGTCACCTCGCTCCGGCGGATGTACCGGCCGAAGAAGCCCGCACCGTAGATATAGCCCGTCGCCTGAATGACGCCGACGGTCACGATGCCGATGAAAAAGCCGGAGTAGACCTCACCCGTGTCGCCGAGAAACGCACCTGTTGAGAGAAACGACGCGATCAGAGACCCGACGATCAGCAGCGTCGGCGCGTTGCGCCCGGAGACGTAGTAGTCGTTCGTATCCTTGACCATGCGCCCGGCGGCGATGCCGACGGCAAAAAACACGACGAGCGCGGCAAGGATACCCAGGAAATACAGATTCATTTCTTCTGTCCGCCCCCGCGCTCAGAGCCGGTCACGGCTCGGTAGACAAATGCGGTGATGACGATCCAGACGCCGAAGGAGATCGAGAGAACGAGTTCCATGCCGGTACCTCCGTGGTGCAGATTCAGTCAAGCTTGAGCAGTACGCGCGCGTAGTGGTCGTTCGGCACAAACGGCTTGCCGTTGAGCTCGTCGAACAGCGGCTGATAACCGTAGCCGTCCGTGACCCAAGCGTAGCCGCGGTACTGCGCGGTGTTGAAGCCGGGGATGGTGTTGGCCTCGATGATGAGCGGGCCGTCTGCAGTCATGGTCACATCCCAGCCGATGTTGGAGATCTTGCTGGCCAGCGGCACGGCGCGGCGCATCATGTCGATGGTCTCGTCCCAGAACGGAAGCTGCAGACCGGGGAAGTCCACGCCCGTGACCGGGTGCGCATGATAGTCGATGCAGTTGTTCTGATCCACGGCGTCGGTGATCACGACGCCGGTGCGGATGTCGATCATGGCGGTCAGCGCGTCCTGACAGCCGTTGGAGATGTCCTTTTCGATGGCGGTCGTGAGCACCGGGGCGAACAGATACGTTCCGGACGGTGCAGTCACGGTGTAAAAGCGCACGATGCTCACAGCGCCGGGGTTGAGCTGCGCGAGCGTCGGGTGCTGCTGAATGTATTCTTCCACGATGCCGCCGGGATTTGCGCGCAGGTAGCAGAGCGTCTGCTCCTGTTCCTGCTCCGTCACGGCCGGCAGAACGCGCACGCCCGTGCCCTGACCCTTGCAGTTGGGCTTATAGACGACCTTGCCGCAATCACCGGCGAGGCTTTCGAGCAGCGCCGCATCCACGTCGGATGCCTGCACGCAGCGGCGGCCGTAAAAATCGGCGAACACCTTGGAGAAGATGTATTTGTTCATGAGGATCGCGATGTAGCGGCGGTCGGTGAAGTTCTTGCGGAACTCCGCGCGCGTCCATAGTGTGGACATGGTGCGCTTTTGCGCTTCCGTGCGGTCGTGATAGCCGACCCATTCATACTCGTTGAGAGAGATGTGGTTTTGCTTTTTCGCAGCGATGATGTCCCGCTCGATCTCGGCGGGGTCCTCTGCGTAGCGCTCGGCATAATTCGCGGCAAATTCGCGGATATACTTGCGCGCGGAGATCCATTTGCTCAGTGTCCGTTTTTGTTCCATATATGCATTCTCCTGCGTCAGATTTGGAGCTTCCTCAGCTTTTCAAGGGCATTCGCCGCGAATACCTTTGAGAAAATGAGGAGGGGATAAAGGCACAGGGGAGAAGCCACACGGAATGTGCGGCTTCTCCGGATAGGATCGTTTAGTAGTCCGGCGTATCCCACGCGTCCGGCGCCCAGTCCCTGGGCACCATCGTGGTGCGGAAATTGCCGTCCATCTCGCGGTAGGCCATGCGCAGCTTCTGAATGCGCCACGCGCCGTCCTCGCCCTTGACGAAGTCGTCGCAGTAGACCATCCAGCTCTGCAGCACTTCACAGTCATCATAATAGCACATATGGTCCTCGTATTGGAAGACCCCGCGTGCATGGTTTTCATCGATCAGCCAGATCATCGGCTGGTGCCCCATATGCATCGTCTGCATATCCTTGTTGCACCACTTGGCGTTGCGCGCCTGCAGGAGCTTGTCCTTGACGGTGAGATGGCCGTTGAGGTAGTAGCGGAAGTCGTCGGTGAACAGCTCCATCATATACTCCTCTTTTTTCATGTCCATGCACCACCAGTAGAAATACTTGCACTCGATGATCTTCTGCAGCTGGCACAGCTGCTCGGGTGTGTATTCCTGCCGGCGGACGTGCGTGATGACGTCGAGCACCATATCCCGGACTTTGTCGGGGAATGGGATGTTTCTCGTTGCCACGGGCGAATTACTCGATGGTTTCGAAGTAGTCGTAGGACGGATCCTTGACCTTGTCGCGGCCGTTGTTGTAGTCGGGCGCGAAGTCGGGGTGCAGGATCATGGTGTTGTCGCCGGCGACGGTGCGCTTGACGACGAGCCACTTGCCGTCGCGCTTCTCCCAGAGGTCGATGTCGCGGCAGCGTGCCACGACGACCATGCCGTTGCGGTACTTGCAGGCGGCGTACATGTAAGCCTCGGCGGCGGCCTTGGTGCCGTCCTCGTTGAGCTTGATGAGAATGTTGGTCATGACGTGGTGCGTGGAGACCATCTTGCGGTGCATCTTGAGCATCATGTCGATGAAGCCGTAGCCGGTGCCCTTGTAGGTCGGGCCGTAGTCGACCTGCGCGTCCTCGGCGAACACGGTCTTGCCGAGCGGGTTGTCGATGCGGTCGAGCGCGCGGGCGTAAACGTAGTACTGGTCACGGATTGCGTCTTTTTCTACGAGTTTTTCAAGTTCAGTCATGGTTTTTCTCCTTTCGGTGTTGTCGTGTTGGTTTCCTTTGCTTCTTTTACGTTACGGCAGCGGTGTCACATCTGCGCGATGAGCGCTTCCAGCTCCGCCTTCCTGCCGGTCTGTGTGATGATCTGCATGCCGCCCATCTGTGCGGTGCAGTTGGCCTCGACCATGCACCAGCCGTGTGTGCTGTAGGCAAGGTCCCAGCCGCAATAGTGATTTCCGGGCACCATGTGCGCCGCCGTTGTGACCATGGCAACGGCTTTGTCCCATTCCGGGAGGCGGTAGCCATTAAAGCGCACGCCGGTGTCCGGATGGGCCGCGTAGCGGCGGCCCTTTTTGTCCGCGCCGTCGGAGCAGATGCACCCGGTCTCGGGGTCGATGAGTGCGCTGATGCCGCCGGCGCTGAAGTTGTCGATGATGCCGTCGCCGCGTCCGACGCGCAGCGTCGGATGGAAGAGCCGCACGCTGCCGTCTGCCAGGACGACCGTCGGGATGCGCAGGGTGTTGACCGACTGCGGATGGATGCGCGCCAGCTCCTCCCCCTGCTCGATGATCTCCTCAAGGATTGCGCCGTGCGCGCTGTAGGCGGCGTGTGCGGCCTCGGGGTAGGGGTAGTCCGCGATCGACTCGGTGTGCACGCCCTTGCCGAAGGCGGCGTAGACGGGCTTGACGATGTAGCGCGGGTGCGCCTGCGTAAAATCGCGCAGGGCCTCGAGGGCGGCGGGCGTCGGCTGCGCGCCTTTTTTGATGCGCAGCACATCGCGGCCGTAAAAGTCGCGGAACTTCTGGTACGTGAGGTACTTGTTTTCGAGCATGTTCGTGTTTTTCGGATCGTTCATGCGCGGGTAGTAGCTCATGCGGATGCCTTCCGTGATGAACCCGTCCCGGTAGGCGGCATCCTTTCCCTCATAGCCGAAGAGGAAGTATTCATTATAGTAAGAGCCATAGCGAAACAGGCTCCGGATCATGTCGCGCCGCAGACGGTACAGGCGCTTTTTGTCGCTCAGTACATACACGCCGCGGTACTGGGCGATGGTCTTGTCCAGATCCCGCCGCTTGCGGTGGTAGTAGTATGCCTTGCGGTACCAGGTCTGAAAACGGATCTTTCGGTAGACTTTGCGCCGCAGTTTTTTCAGCACGGGGATCACGCTCCGTTCGCAGGGATTTTTCGGCCATTTTGGTTCAAGCCGCCATACATCGGGTGTACGACGGCTTGAATCAAGCGGGTTATTTATTTCTTCTTGATGACTTTCTTTTTCTTGGGGCGGAACATATTGATCCGGATGCGGTGCGTTTTGTCGCGCTGGAAGGATTCCTCATACACGCGCAGATAGCCGGTATCCTCGATCAGCCACTCGCCGTCGACCTTGACATACTTGTCGGTGTAGATGGCAGAGCCCTGGATCTGCGTGCCGCAGTAGGGGTTGCCCTCGGCAAAGATCAGGTTGTCCTGCAGGTACCACTTGCCGTAGGCAACGGTGTCGCTCTCGAACCAGATGACCGGGTTGTGACCCTGATGCAGGGTGATCTCAGTGTCGGGCATGGACTCCTTGAAGTAGTTGGTGATCTCCTTCGGGCCGTGGAAGACGAGCTTGCCGTTGGAGTAAGCCGTGGAGATGTTCGGGGTCATGGTCGTCTCCAGCTCATCCCAGTTCTTGGTGTCGAGCGCGCGGAAATACTTGCTCTTGAGCTCCTTGATGGCCTGCACGTCCTTGAGACGCTGCACTTCTTTCTCGAGTGCTTCGAGACGTTCTTCAACTGTCATAATGATAACCTCCTGACTTGTTATCTGTGTTTGACGTTTGCGATCAGACCTTCATGGCGGCGGCGTAAGCCTCTGCCGTGGCCTCGATGCCCATGTCTGCCTTTCTGGCGCTGCCGATGACATCGCAGGGGATGCCAAGCTCGCTGCACGCGTCAGTCAGATCCTGCGTCGGGCGGGAGTGCATGCCGGTAGCGATGACGAGAGAGTCAAAGTGGCGGGTCTTCTCAACGGTCTTCTTGGCCTTGTTCGTGAACGCATAGGTGATCTCATGGTCGCCGACGGCGGTGACCTTAGAGCCGCGGCTCTTCTTGATGGTCTCGCCGGGGTACTCGATGTCGAGGAACATCGTGCGCAGCATGCCCATCTTATTGCCGACACGCTTGGTGTCCATGACGCGCACATCGGTCACGCCGTGCTCGATGAGGAACTGCGCGGTCTCGCAGCCGACACCGCCGCCGCCGAGGATGATGGTCTCGCCGTGCGGCATGGCCTTGCCGGCCAGCACGTCCTCAGCAACGAACACGTCCGCCGCGGTATCCAGACCGGGGATGTTCGGCTTGACGAAGTGTGCGCCGGTGGCGACGATCACGTGGTCGGGCTTGACTTCCTTGATGAGCTCGGGCGTCACGGTGACACCGGTCTTGATCTCGATGCCCATGCGCTTGCACTCCTCGACGTCCCACATGACGGCGTCGGTGAAGGCCTGCTTCTTCGGGGCCTTACCGGCGAGCACGAAATGGCCGCCCGGGGCGTCGGTGGCTTCATAGACGGTCGGGTTGTGGCCGCGCGCCTTGAGGTACTCGGCTGCCATCAGGCCGCCGATGCCGGCGCCGATGACCATGACGTTCTTGGCAGTCTCCGCCTTCGGGAGACCCTTGTACTCGAGGCAGAGCGCCGGGTTGCGGGTGCAGGTGATGTGGGTGGCCTTCGGGTCGATGACCTTGTCGTAGCAGCCCTCGGTGCAGCCGATGCAGCGGCGGATCTCCGCCTCGCGGCCTTCCATGGACTTGTTGCACCATTCGGGATCGGCGAGCTGCGCACGGCCGACGGCGACCATGTCGATCTTGCCCTCACGGATGAGCTGATCGGCCAGAGCGGGGTCGACGATGCGGCCGACGCCGATGACCGGAATGTTCACGCGCGCCTTGATGGCGGCGATGTTATCCATGTTGAAGCCCGGCTCCAGGTTGTAGGGCGGCACTTCGTACACGGTGGCAAGGCTGCGGGCGTTGCCGCGGGACAGGTCGATCGCGTCCAGACCGGCTTCCTGAGCCCAGCCGATGAACTCGACCGTCTCATCGACCGTGGTCACGGCCGGGAGCATCTCGTCGATGGCGTCCAGACGCATGAGAAGCGGCATATCCTCGGGCATGTTCTTGCGCATCTCGCGGATGACTTCGAGGTTGAAGCGGCAGCGGTTCTCGAGGCTCTGGTTGCCGTACTCGTCGGTGCGCTTGTTGAGCGAGGGGTTCATGAATTCGTGCGGCAGGTAAGTGTGCGCGCCGTGGAACTCGAGTGCGTCAAAGCCGGCTTCGACGGCGAGCTTGGCGGAGTAGCCGAACTGCTTGACGATCTCATGGATGCGCTCGACGGTCAGCGTGTCGGGCGTCTCGAGCTTGTTGGTCTTGTCGAAGAACTCTTCGGGCACGAAGCCGCCGTGCCAGATCTGCACGGCCGCCTTGCCGCCGGCAGCGTGGATCGCGTCGGTGACCTTGCGCAGCTCATCTCTGTGGTGCTCATTATAAAGGCCGAGGTACAGGTAGGCATGGCACTCGGGGCAGATGGAGACAAGCTCGACAATGTTCAGGCCGCAGCCGCCGGCCGCGCGCGCAGCGTGGTAGGCGGGCAGGTCCTCGCCGACGTCATGCTTGTTCTTGACCATTTTGGTGTTCATACCCGGCAGAACCACACGGTTTTTCAGCTCAAGCCCTCTGAGCTTGATGGGAGAAAACAATGCATCGTAACTCATGAAATACACCTTTCCTAATTGTAATGGATCCGTAACTGGTTTCCTACACGTTCTGCTTGAGCGCGGAGTTCCTTAATCGTGTCCGGCGGACCCGGGAATGATCCTCCGGAGACCGGCCGCTGGTGGCCGGATTCCACGCTCAACAGCTATTGTAAAAATTTTAACACTAGGCTGCGGGGCGTGTCGGAAAGAATGTGGCCTATTCATGCGCAAGGAATGTACAAAATCTTTAGTTTTATTGTCACTCTGCGACAGGTTTGTGGCGTAATGTACAAAAACATGGATGCTTTCTTGTGATGGCTTGCTTTTTCCTACAGAGAAATGTCGAAAAATCCGGCGTTTTCCGGCGCTTTTCCGGCACTTTTTCTTTGGACATTGCGGCGAAAAAGGCACAAAAACGTAGTGAAAACACAAAAACTGTCCGCTTCCATGCCATCATTTTCTGAAATTCTTTTTGGAAATGTGGATTATTTAACAAGAAAATGTGCGACATGGCCGCGCCGTTTCCAGTATACTGAAAGCACGAACCATCCGGAGCACCCGTGCGCCGTTTGGCGGCCGCAGCGCCGCAGACGGCTGACGGCACGGGACACATCATTAAAATAAAATCGTTCAGGAGGTAACAACATGATCACTGATATGAAAAATGCGAAGATCTTCTCCCCCCTGCAGCTTGGCAGAACGACGCTGAAGAACCGCATCGCCATGGCGCCGATGAGCATGCACTACGAGGCCACCAACGGCACCGTGCCCAAGCAGCTCGCCGACATCTTCGTGCGCCGCGCCGAGGGCGGCGCCGGCTACGTCGTCATCGACGCTGTCACGGTCGACCATAAGTATTGGTACATCGGCAAGACGACCGCGCTGGACAAGGACTCCCTCGTCCCGCAGTTCGCCGCCTTTGCCAAGCGCGTGAGCGATGCCGGCAGCACGCTCATCCCGCAGATCATTCATCCGGGTCCGGAGTCCATCTGTGCGCTCAAGGGCATCACGCCCCTCGGCCCGTCCGTGAACACGAACGCCAACGGCGCTGTCAGCCGTCCGATCACCATCGATGAGATCCACAAGGTGGTCAAGCAGTACGGCCAGGCCGCGCGCCGCGCCGAAGAGGCCGGCTGCGGCGGCATCGCGCTGCACTGTGCGCATGCTTACATGCTGCCGGGCGCGTTCCTCAGCCCGCTGCGCAACAAGCGCATGGACGAGTACGGCGGCTGCATCGACAACCGTGCGCGTCTGATCCTGGAGATCATTGAAGAGTGCCGCCGCAATATCAGCCGCGATTTCCCGATCGTGCTGCGTGTCTCCGGTTCCGAGCGTGAGCCGGGCGGCAACTCCCTGGACGAAATGCTTTACCTCGCCCCGAAATTCGAGGCTGCGGGCGTTGATATGCTCGAGGTCTCCGGCGGCGTCCAGTATGAGGGCCTTCAGAACATCCTTCCCTCTCACAGCCAGAAGATCGGCATGAACGTCTACGAGGCGTCCGAGATCAAGAAGGTCGTGAACATCCCGGTTTTCGTTGTCGGCAAGATCAACGACGTGCGCTACGCCGCCGATCTGGTGGAGCGTGGTCTGGTGGACGGCGTGTCCATGGGCCGTCCTTTGCTCGCAGACCCCGACCTGCCGAAGAAAGCACTCGAGAACCGCTTCGATGACATCACGCCCTGCGGCTCCTGCGGCGGCCGCTGCATCACGCCGGAAGATCCGCATCATCCGGTCTGCAAGTGCCACATCAACCCGCTCGTCGGTCACGAGTATGACTTCCCGTTCAACCCGACCGACAAGCCCAGGAAGGTCCTCATCATCGGCGCCGGCCCCGGCGGCATGTACACCGCTGTCACGGCGGCTGAGCGCGGCCACGACGTTACCGTCTGGGAGAAGGGCAAGCAGATCGGCGGCCAGCTGAATCTGGCGGTCGTCTCTCCCGGCAAGCAGGAGATGTGCAAGTGGCTCACCCACCTCAACTACCGCGCCAAGAAGGCCGGCGTGAAGTTCGAGTTCAAGAAGGAAGCTACGGTCGAGAATGTCAAGGAGTTTGCACCTGACGCCGTTGTCGTCGCCACCGGTGCGACGCCGCTGATCCCGACCTTCATCAAGGGTGTCGGCGACTACCCGGTCATCACCACCCACGACGTTCTCAGCCGCAAGGTGACCATCCCGAAGGGCACGGTCTGCATCCTCGGCGGCGGCGAGGTCGCCTGCGAGACGGCCGAGATGATCATGGCCGACGCGCGTCCGAACTCCTTTGCGACCACCGGCAGCATCGGCGACGTGGAAGTCACGCTTGTCGAGATGCAGCCGCAGCTCATGACCGGCGTCTGCCTGCCGAACCGCAACATTGCGCTCGCCAGCCTGCGCCGCGAGGGCGTCAAGAGCTACATCAACTCCAAGGTCCTCGAAGTGACCGAGCACGACGTCAAGATCCAGCACAAGGACGGCTCCGAGGAGTGGCTCAAGGGCTTTGATTACATCATTCTCGGCCTCGGCTCCCGCAAGTACGATCCGCTGTCCGAAGAGCTCAAGGCTTTCGTTCCGGAAGTGCACGTCATCGGCGACGCCGTCAAGCCGGGCCAGTCCAGCGATGCCATGCATCAGGGCTTCCACATCGGCTACGAGCTGTAAGGCGTCCCCCGAAACTCCTTCTATTTGATATTTCCCCTTTTCATCCTCTTACTCCTTTCAATCTTATCACAGCGCGAAGACCCGCCGGATGCACACCGGCGGGTCTTTTGCCATTTTTCGCGTTCTGTAACAAAAATGAAAATGTTTAAAAGATTGTTCGCGTTTACTTGTTTTTTGCAGGGAAAGCTGTTAATCTATAAACGTGTAAGTGTGGGTAGTTTTTTATAAACTGAGTTGTTTTTGTGACCGTGAAAGGGGGCTGAATACTTTGAAGAGAAGGAACAGGCCGCTCTGCGAAACACCGCGCAACGGGTATTTCTGCGGGCCGGACAAGTATCTCCGTCTGCAGGAGCATACCATTCGCGAGGAGCTGTTCCCCATTATGGAAGTGGACAGTTATTTTGTGCTTGTCCGCGAAGGCAGCGGCAGCTTTATCATCAATGGCGAGGAGTTTCCCGTGCGGCCGGGCTGCGTTGCGTGGATCCAATGCTCTCAGGTGCTGACGATCTGCCCCGAATTCGGGGAGGCGCTCACGCTCTGGGTCGCCGCGTTTGATTATCAGCTTTTGAGCTACTATATGTTCAATCAGATCACCAACCTGCGCGAGGTCGAGATCGTGACCGGCCTGCCGGTCATCGGGCCGGATGGAGATGATATTCAGCAGATCGTGCGCCTGTTTGAGCAGTTTCGCCACCTGAGCGCGAAAAACAGCTGCGGCTCGGCTGTGATCCGCAGCTCCTTCCTGCGCAAGATCGAGCTGCTGTATAACCGCGCCGCCGCACGCCGCAAGGAGCTGTACTCGCTGCTGGATATGCCGCTCGGCCGGCGCGCCAGCCTCTATATCGCCACGCACAGCACGGCGGAGCTCACGGCGGCCTCAGTCGCTGAGGCGGTCTCGTCCGACGCGGATGAGACGGCGCTCAACCACGCGCTGCTGATCGCCACTGGGCTGAATTTCAGCCAGTATGTCAACCGCGTGCGACTGATTCTGGCCATGTCGTACTTCCTGTACGACAGTCTGCCGTTTGACTATGTGTCGTCCATCTCCGGCTTTCATATGAGCATCACGTTTTTCCGCCGCTTCAAGGCGCTGACCGGCATGACCCCGCAAGGGTACCTCAACGACATGCTTAGCGACGGGAAGGACGGCCGGGTCTACCGCGGCATGATCATGAGCGAGACGCTTATCTCCGCCATCAGTTATCTGTATGAGAATATGTCCGAGCCGATCGACGCGGAAAAGATTGCGCGCGATCTCTATACCTCGGAGAATATCCTGCGTGTTCAGCTCAAGACGCGCCTAAACTCCAGCTACAAGCAGATTCTGTCGATGTTCCGTGTCCGCTATGCAGAGGCGCTGCTCACAACGACGGAGCTGCCGACGGTCGACATCGCCATGGAGACGGGCTTCGGCTCCGACCGCACGATGGGCCGCGTGTTCTATGCGCTCAACAAGATGTCACCGGGCGAGTTCCGCAAGCAGAGAGGACAGGGGAGGAAGCAGCATGGCTAACGAACGTTCATCCGGCACGGCATTTTTCAGCGCCAAGGACGAGAAGTCCGTTCTGGCCGGCGCACATGACTATTTTGTCAACAATGTCCTGCCCAGCGATATCAAGGCGTGCGTGCGCAAGATCAAGGCGCCGACGCTCTATGTCAACAACCACGACGAGACGTTCCTGCTCGTGCGCAGCGGCCACGGTACACTCACGGTCAACGGTCTGGATTACCGCCTCAAGCCGGACACGCTTGTCAACCTCGGGCCGTTTCACCGCTACCGCTATCAGCCGGACAAGGGGGAGACGCTTGAGATCGCCGAGAGCCGCATGAACAGCGGCACATATGTCTACCTCGTGGCGAATCCCTATATGAAGTTCGAGCAGTTTTATGTCCCGTCCGAGCCGCCGGTCGTGGCGCTGCACGGGCTGTATGCCGAGATCGCGAACGATGCCATGGGCGGAATTCTCGCGGAGACGGAGCGGCAGTCGCCCGATCAGCTCCAGCTGTGCTTCTGCTATATGATGGACCTGCTCGGTATTATGACCGAGAAGATGCCGCGGGAATATTTTCACCAGACACCCGGTCAAAAGTGAGAATTCACAGAAAATATCGTCAATGTGGACAAAGCCTCAAAAGCGACAGCGGTCGTCTTTTGAGGCTTTGTCAGTTTTGCCACGAAATCTGTTGTGAAATCTTATTTTTTGTCGTTTTTAACGATAGCAAAACAGGAGGCAACGCCCGGAAGAAAATCGAATCTAATGTTAAAATATTATCGTTCCTTAACAAAAGCATAACTGCTGGTGTGTGTCCGGGGGGACGGGAAACCTCCGGAAAAAGTCAAAGATTTGCGTTAAGAAAGGACAAAGAATCATGTTTGAAAATGAATTCAAAGGCAAAGTCGTTCTGGTAACCGGCGGCAGCCGCGGCATTGGTTTCGCAGCTGTCAAGGGCTTCCTCGCTGGCGGCGCGAAGGTCTACTTCCTCAGCCACTATGAAGAGACCGGCGCCAAGGCGCTGGCCGCCCTCAAGGAGATCAACCCCGACTACGAGGTCATGACCAAGGCGATCGATCTGTGCGACTACAAGGCCGTGCAGGAGCTGTATAAAGAGATCATTGCCAAGTGGGGCCGTCTGGACGTGCTCGTCAACAACGCCGGCACCGACAACAGCACCTGGCTGACCAAGCTCAAGCAGTCCGAGTGGGATGCTGTCTGCAACCTGAACATGAAGGGCCCCTACACCATGATGAAGTACGCGATCCCGCACCTGATCAAGACCAAGGGCTGCATTGTCAATACCGCTTCCGTCGCCGGTGTCTACGGCTGCCCGACTGGCCTGCCGTACCCCGCCAGCAAGGCTGCCCTGATCGCCATGACCAAGTCCGTCGCTTATTCCTTCGCCGACAGGGGCGTGCGTGTCAACGCGGTCGCTCCGGGCGTTGTCAACACCGACATGGTCGCCAATATGCCGCAGTTCGCCAAGGACTCCGTCGGTGATACCATCCCGATGAAGCGCTTTGCCGAGCCCGAGGACATTGCCAACGGCATCCTGTTCCTGTCCTCCAGCGCCGCATCCTACGTCACCGGCGTCTGCCTGCAGATCGACGGCGGCTACCGTCCGAACAACCTGCCGAAGTAATTTTCCAAAGCCGCTGATCCCGCCCGCTGAGAGCGGGCGGGACCGGCGTATGCCAAATTCAGTGCTGTCAGGAAGTGATGGAGATGCGCACGCAGCATTTTAACATTTTCAATACCGGGACGGAGAGCTTCTTCACCCCCGGCACGCAGCTGGCGAACATCGCCCGCGTGAAGCCGGATGCTCCGGCGGTCATCTACGTTTCCCCGGAAAACAAGGAGACGGTCATGACATGGCTGGAGCTCCACGAGCTCTCGAACCGCATTGCATGGTATCTGCTCGATCAGGGCATTGGCCCCGGAAAGAGCGTGCTCGCCGCGCTGCCGAACATTCCGACGCACATCGCGCTCGCATTCGGCATCTGGAAGACCGGCGCGTGCTATGTTCCGGTCTCGAACCGCGCGCCGCAGCGAAACCTCATGGAGATCTGCACCTGCGTTTCCCCGGCGCTCGTCATCACCAACCGCAAGAAGCCCGATGGCTATCCCGGCCTGAGCACGGCGGAGCTCAAAACGCTGTGCGCCGGATATTCCGCGCAGCTGCCGCCCGATGTGCTGGCCATTCCCAACCTTGCCAACTGTTCCGGCGGCACTACGGGAAAGACCAAGGTCATCGAGCAGGATATGCCGGCAGGGGAGAGCGACGAGGGGCTGCGGACGTGGTTTTCCGTGTCCGGCATGCGCTTTGAGATGCGCCAGCTGCTCGCGGGCCCGCTGTTTCACGGCGCGCCGCACTCGGCGGCCTTCAACGGCCTCTACTGCGGCAACACGCTCGTCATGCCGGCCAAGCTCGACGCCGAGACGATCGTGCGGCTCATCAAAAAGTACCGCATCGAGTATGTCCAGATGGTGCCGACACTCATGCAGCGCATCAGCCGCATGCCCGGCTTCCGAAAGGAAGACCTCGCGAGCATTGAGGTGCTGTGCCACACCGGCGGTGTCTGCTCGCAGGATCTCAAGCGCGAATGGCTCGAGATCATCCCGCCCGAGCGCCTGTACGAGTTGTATGCCATGACCGAGTGCATCGGCATGACGTCCATCCGCGGCGACGAGTGGCTGCGCCACCCCGGCAGCGTCGGCAAGATGCACTGCGGCAGGGTCGCGATCCGCGATGAGGACGGCAGGGAACTGCCGCACGGCGAGATCGGCGAGATTTTCATGTCGTGGGGCGATAACAGCCCGCGCGTGACCTACAAGAATATGCCGCCGCTCCCGGTGGACAGCGAAGGCTTCCGCAGCGTCGGCGACATGGGCTATGTAGATGCTGACGGCTATCTGTACTTTGCAGACCGCCGCAGCGACATGATCGTCACCGGCGGAGAGAACGTCTTTGCCGCCGAGGTCGAGATGGTGCTCAAAAAGCACCCCAAAGTGGTTGACGCCGTGGTCATCGGCCTGCCCGACCCGGATTGGGGTCACCGCATCCACGCCATCGTGGAGACGAACGCCCCGCTCGGGAGCAAGGAGCTGATCCGCTTCGCGCTCAACTATCTCCCCCCGTACAAGATCCCCAAATCCATTGAATTTACGGATCACATTCCCGTTAATGAAAACGGGAAGATCGTGCGCAGCAAGCTGATCGAGGAGAGCCTCGTCAAAGGCTACTGACCGGCGCTGCACACAGGAAAGCAACCAAACTGTCCACGGCAATTGCCGAATCATCAGACAGGAGAATACACTATGGAAAACAACAAGAACTACATGAAAGGCTTTGTGCCGTATGCAGTTGCAGCGGCTATCCTCAGCCTTTGCGGCGGCTTCACCGCTTCGGTGCCGACTGCGATCTCCACGGCCTGGAACGCGGATGCGTCCCTGACCTTCATCACGCTGGCTTATTCCCTGGCCGCCGCCGCTATGGCGCCGATCATGGGCAAGCTCGGCGGCGCGATCGGCCGCAGAAAGATGCTGCTCGGCGCGATGGCGCTCTACACCGTCGGCCAGGCGCTCATCGCCATCTGCCCGCAGAACGTCCCGCTGCTGCTCGTGTTCCGCTTCATGGTCGGTATCGGCGCTGCCGGCATCGCTCCGGTCGTCATGTCCTACATCATGATGGAGTTCCCGCCCGAGAAAATGGGCCAGGGCTTCACGATCTACATGGCGCTGGCCTGCGGCATGGTCATCTTTGGACCCACCCTCGGCGGTATCGTCATGAAAGTCATCGGCACGGCCAGCGCATGGCGTATCGTCATGTGGATCTGCGTCGCACTGTGCGTGATTTCGTTCCTTATCTGCTTTGCAAAAGTCAAGGATAACCCGAACATCCCCAAGGGTTCTATGAAGGGCTTTGACTGGGCGGGCGCCGTGTTCGTCCTGCTCATGTTCGGCGCGCTCGTTTGCGTGCCCACCTTCGGCCAGCAGAACGGCTGGGCCAGCGTTGCGACGCTCGCGTCCATCGGCGTGGCCGTCGTCGGTCTGATCGTCCTCTTCCTCGTTGAGAAGAAGGCTGCCAGCCCGATCCTCAACGGCAAGTTCATCGCCCGCAAGAACTTTGTGCTTCCCGTGCTGATCATGTTCCTCACGCAGGGCCTCATGACCGCCTGCCTGACCGAGGTCATCCGCTTCGGTTATGCCATCGACAAGGCCACCGTCGCTGCGGTTGCCATGAGCATTGAGTACCTCGGCATGGCCATCGGCACCATCGTCCTCGGACCCATGGCCGATAAGAAAGAGCCCAAGATCGTTGCTGCGATCGCGCTCGTGTTCGTTGCCATCGGCTCTCTGATCATGCTCTTCATCGGCGAGAATGCCGGCATCCTCATGATGGGCGGCGCGCTGTTCTTCGTCGGCCTCGGCCTCGGCGGCAACACCACCATCTTCATGAAGGTTGCGCTGTCCGGCGTTGCTCCGGCTGAGTCCTCCTCCGCTTCCGGCACGTTCAACGTCTTCAAGGATATGTGCGCTCCGTTCGGCGTCGCCATCTTTGTGCCCATGTTCGTCACCGGCATGACCAAGAAGGCCGCCACCGGCATGGCAGTGCCCGCCGCTGCCGCCAGCGCACTGCACTCCGTGGCGCTCGTGCAGCTCATCTGTGTCGTCATCGGCATCGTGGTCTGCTTCCTGATCCCGAGCGTGCACAAGAAGGCAGAAGCCGCCAAAGAGTAATTTCTTCCGACCAATCAACCTCATTCAGTGCGATACGCACAGAAAGGATTGTCATCTAACATGAAAGAAATCGACAACAAACTGACTCAGAAATTCGACGAGTATCCTTCCTTCGGCGTTCTCAAGGGCGTCAAGGTCTTCGTGACCGGCACGAACATCGCCGGCCCGTTCGCCGGCTGCCTCATGGCCGAGATGGGCGCGAAGGTCCTGCAGGCTGAGGCTCCGACCATCGCCTGCCAGACCCGCGGCACGCTCGCGTGGAGCCAGAACCACCGCAACGAGTACTCCATCACCATCAACACCGCCAGCGCTGCGGGCAAGAAGATCTTCCTCAAGTGCATCGAGTGGGCGGACATCTGGATCGAAGCCGGCCGTCCGGGCTCCTATGCCAAGCGCGGCCTGACCGACGAGGTCTGCTGGAAGCACAACAAGAAGCTCGCCATCGTGCACGTGTCCGGCTACGGCCAGTTCGGCCCTGCCAAGAACAAGCCCTCCTACGACGTCTCCGGTCAGGCCATGGGCGGCTACATGTACATGAACGGCGTCTCCCCGACGTCCGGCCCGCTGAAGGTCAACCCGTACCTGTCCGACTACATCACCGCTTACAACGCCTGCATGGTCGCGCTCGCCGGCTACATCAACGCCAAGAACAGCGGCGAGGGTGATTCCTGCGACGTCGCGCAGTACGACACCATGTTCCGCCTGCTCGACAACTACCCGGCCAACTGGTTCAACAAGGGCTACCCGCAGCAGGGCGAGCCCGTGCCGTTCCGCACCGGCAACAAGAGCGACCAGGCTGCCTGCTTCTCCTTCTACGACACGAAGGAAGGCAACGCCATGTTCGTTGCGATCGTCGGCCAGGGCCCTGTCACCCGCGGCTACCCGATCATCGGCATGGGCAAGCCCGGCGTCACCGAGGGCATCCCGAAGAACTGCACCGGCTTCCCGCTGTTTGACCCCCGCGGCAAGAAGGCGGACGAGCTGTGCGCGAAGTTCTGCGCCGAGCGCACCTGCGACGAGCTCGAGGAGATCTTCAACAAGGCCGGCATCCCGTGCCAGCGTGCTTACGGCCCGGCCGACATCGAGAAGGACGCTCAGTACGAGGCTCGTGAGAACATCGTCGAGTGGGATGACCAGTGCTTCGGCAAGATGAAGGGCATCGGCGTCACGAACATCTTCAAGAAGAACCCGTCCCAGATCGTGGCTTCCGCGCCGTGCTTCGGCGAGCACAACCGCGAGGTTCTCAAGGACTTTGGCTACACCGACGAGGAGATCGACGCGCTCTACAAGAAGGGTGAGCTCGCGACTTGGACGCCGGCGGACACCGCCCGCATCAAGAACTTCGTTGAGTGGCACTTCTTCTGGGATCCGGAGCGTCAGGCCAAGCGCATCGGCCTGGAGTATCCCCCGAAAAAGTAAATCTTAGCGCAAATAGACGGTAAGCTGTCAGCATGGGCTTTTGCCCATGTTGGCAGCTTATCTTGAATCCGGAGAAAACTGTAGGAAAACGCAACAAAAAGGAGGCACAGCATACATGAGTTTCAAAAAAATTGACTGCAACCTCACGCAGAAGTTCAGCGAATACCCCGACTTCGGCGTTCTCAACGGCGTCAAGGTCTTCGTGTCCGGAACGGCCATCGCCGGCCCCTTTGCCGGCTGCCTGATGGCGGAAATGGGCGCGAAGGTGCTCCAGTCCGAGGCGCCCAAGATCTCCTGCGGTACGCGCGGCACCACGAGCTGGTCGCAGAACCACCGCAACGAGTACTCCATTACCTGCAACCCGCGCACGCCCGCCGGCAAGAAGATCTTCAAAAAGTGCCTCGAGTGGGCCGATATCTGGATCGAGTCCAGCAAAGCCGGCACGTACGCCAAGATGGGCCTCACCGATGAGGTCTGCTGGGGTGTCAACAGCAAGCTGTGCATCGTGCACGTCTCCGGCTACGGTCAGACGGGTCCGTATAAGTCCAAGGCCTCCTACGATGTCTCCGGTCAGGCCATGGGCGGCTATATGTACATGAACGGCGTGTCCCCGACGGATGTGCCGCTGAAGGTCAACCCCTATCTGTCCGACTATGTCACGGCCTACAACGCCTGCATGACCGCGCTCTCGGCATATATCCACGCGCTCAAGACCGGCAAGGGTGAATCGTGCGATGTCGCGCAGTATGATACCATGTTCCGCCTGCTGGATAACTACCCGGTGCTCTGGTACAACAAGGGCTATCCGAAGGACGGCGAGCCCGTGCCGTACCGCACCGGCAACCACTCCGACCTTGCGGCCTGCTTCTCGTTTTACACCACGAAGGACAATAAGCAGCTCTTCGTCGCCATCAACGGTCCCGGACCGGTCGAGAAGGGCTATCCCATCATCGGCGTCGGCACGCCGGGTGTGACGCCGGGTCTGCCGAAGGGCATCCCCGGCTTCCCGCTCAACACCCCCATGGGGCAGAAGGCGGATCAGGCGCTCGCGGATTTCTGCGCGCAGCACACCTGCGCCGAGCTCGAGGAGATCTTCAACAAGGTCGGCATCCCGAACCAGCGCGCCTATGAGCCGGGCGACATCGAAAACGACCCGCAGTATGCCGAGCGCGAGAACCTTGTCGAGTGGGAAGACCAGATCTTCGGCGAGATGAAGGGCATCGGCATCACGAACCGCTTCAAGAACAACCCCTCGCAGATCGTGGCGTCCGCGCCGTGCTTCGGCGAGCACAACCGCGAGGTGCTGCAGGAGTTCGGATACACCGACAAGGAGATTGACGACCTCTACAAGAAGGGCGAGATCGTGACGTGGACGCCGGCGGACACCGCCCGCATCCGTCACCTGCCCGATTGGGGCTTCTTCTGGGATACCGAGCGCCAGTGTGAGCGCATCGGCATGGAGTGGCCGCTCAAGGACGAGTGATCCCAACATACCGGACGGGCTGCGGCTCACACAGTCCGTCCGCCGCATTCTATATCAGCAAAGGAGAAACAAATGGGTAGACTTGATGGAAAAGTCTGTTTCGTCACCGGTGCCGGTTCCGGCATTGGCGCCAAGACGGCCGAGCTCTTCGCACACGAGGGCGCAAGCGTCATCATGGCGGATATGCATGAGGAAAACCTCAGCAAGGTCGCGGCAGACATTCAGGCAGCGGGCGGCGAGGTCATGACGACTGTCGTCAACATCACCGACAATGACGCTGTGAAGGCGGCGTTTGCGGCCGGTGTGGAAAAGTACGGCAAGATCGACGCGCTGGCCAATATCGCAGGTGTGCTCGATGTCGCCATGCGGCCGATCGACGATTTTCTTACCAGCGATCTCGACACGACCCTGACCGTGAACGTCAAGGGCACGATGTACGTTACCCGCGCGGCTGTCAAGCAGTTCATCGCGCAGGGCTACGGCACGATCGCGACCGTCGCCTCCGTTGGCGGCGTGAACGGCAACGGCAGCGCAGCCTACACGGTCTCGAAGGGCGCGGAGGTCGCGCTGACCAAGCACATTGCGCTGCGCTTTGCCAACGGCGAGCAGAAGATCCGCGCCAACTGCGTGTGCCCCGGCACGGTCATGACCCCCATGACCACGCGCGCCATGAAGGCCAGAGGCAAGTACACGAAGGCCGCCAAGGCCATGCAGGCCTCCACCGCGAAGCACTCCACGCTCGACGTGGGCACGTGCACGGATCTCGACATCGCCAAGATCCTGCTGTTTTTGTGCAGCGACGATTCTGCGCCGCTCAACGGTCAGGCGCTCGTTGCCGACTACGGCGCAAACCTTTAAGCAACCTCGGCGCAGCCGCGCCGATCACCGGAAACAATATGACGACCATCAGAAAGGAAGTGTACGGTTATGAGTAACAGACTGGAAGGAAAAGTCGCGCTGGTTACGGCGTGCACCCGCGGCATCGGCCGCGCGATCGCAGACCTGTTCGTCGATGAGGGCGCGAAGGTCTACTATGCCTGCCGCAACATGGAGACCGGCAAGGCTGCCGTTGAGGCCGCCAGAGCCCGCGGCGGTCAGGCCGAGCTTGTCTACTTTGAGGCACACGACCCCGCCACGCACAGAAGCATGATCGACGAGTGCATCGCCAAGGAAGGCCGCCTCGACGTGCTGGTCAACAACTTCGGCGAATCCAACCCCCGCAAGGACCTCGACATCACCAAGTGCACCTACAAGGAGTTTGAAAAGACTGTCTGCGTGGATCTCTCGACCGTGTTCAACGCCTGCCAGCAGGCGCTCAACAAGGCGATGCTCAAGCAGCATTCCGGCAGCATCATCAACATCGGCTCCGTCGCTGCCGTGTGCCCCGACCGCACGCAGGTCGGCTACGGTGTCGCCAAGTCCGGTATCAACCACCTCAGCCGCCAGATGGCGCGTCAGGTCGCGCACGCGGGTGTGCGCGTTAACGTCCTCAACCCCGGCATCATCGCCACGGAGGCCGTCGCCAAGCATCTCACGCCCGAGACGCAGTCGCGCTACACGACCAACTGCATGATCAAGCACCTCGGCGAGCCCATCGACATTGCCTACATGGCGCTGTATCTCGCCTCCGACGAGTCGAAGTACGTCACGGCACACGTGATGAATGTCTCCGGCGGCTGGATGTAATGTCCGCTTTGTCTTTTATATGTCCTCTCATTCCAGCGAAAAAGAGCCCGGCGTTAGCCGGGCTCTTTTCTGTGCTTGCGGCAGTGGAATGGGCGCGGTGGCAATTGTTTTCGCTCTTTTCACAAATACCCCCTTTTCATTCCGGCCGTTTTATATTACAATAATACGACGAATATGAAAAAGTGAGGGAAAGTTTTATGGGAACAGAACCGAAGTTTCGGCGTGTCCTGCTCAAGATCAGCGGTGAGGCGCTTGCAGGTGACCAGAAGACGGGACTGAATTTTAACGTGATCGGCCAGGTGTGCGACGTCATCAAGACGTGCACGGAGCTGGGTGTGCAGGTGGGCGTCGTCATCGGCGGCGGCAACTTCTGGCGCGGCGTGAAAAACGGTGAGGGTAAAATGGCCCGCTCACGCGCCGACCACATGGGCATGCTGGCGACCGTGATGAACTGCCTTGCCGTGTCCGACGTGATGGAACAAAAGGGCATTCCCGTGCGCGTGCAGACGGCGGTCGAGATGCCGGCCTTTGCCGAGCACTACACGTGGGAGCGCGCCATCGCGCATCTGGAAGAGGGCAAGGTCGTGCTCTTCGGCGCCGGCAGCGGCTGCCCGTATTTTTCGACCGACACAGCGGCGGTGCTGCGCGCGGCCGAGATCGGCGCGGATGCGATTCTGCTCGCCAAGAACATCGACGGCGTCTACAGCGCCGACCCGCATATTGACCCGAGCGCCGTGAAGTACGATGCGATCACCTATGACGAGGTGCTGGCAAAGCATCTGGCTGTCATGGATCTGACCGCGACGTCGCTGGCCATGGAAAACGACATTCCGGTCGTCGTTTTTGCGCTGGCTGATCCGCAGAATATTGTCCGTGCCGTGATGGGTGAAGCCGTCGGCACGGTCGTGACGAAATAAGAAAAAGAAAAACCCGATAGGAGGATATCATATGTCTACCGATTATACCGAGTTTGAATCCAAGATGAAAAAGACCGCTTCGGTCCTCACCGAGCAGTATGACTCCGTGCGCGCGGGCAAGGCGAATCCCGCCGTGCTCGACCGCATCACGGTCGATTACTACGGCTCTCCCACGCCCGTCCAGCAGATCGCGTCGGTGAGCACGCCGGACGCCCGCTCGCTGCTCATCCAGCCGTGGGACGGCTCCGTGCTCAAGGGCATTGAGAAGGCCATTCTCGCGTCCGACCTCGGCATCAACCCGCAGAACGACGGCCGCGCCATCCGCCTCGTCTTCCCGGCACTGACCGAGGAGCGCCGCCGCGATCTCGCCAAGCAGGTCAAGAAGTACAGCGAGGACGCCAAGGTCGCCGTGCGCAACATCCGCCGCGACGCAATGGAAAAATTCAAGGCGCAGAAGAAAAAGTCCGAGATCACCGAGGACGATTTCAAGGTCATCGAGAAAGATATGCAGAAGCTGACCGACGACTACATTAAGGAAGTCGAGCGCATCGCCGACGAAAAAGAGAAGGAGCTCATGGAGATCTGAGCTTTGCGCTCGCTTTCGTACCCGCAATCGGAAACGGGGGGATCGAACATCCCCCCGTTTGAATATCCTGTCTATGAGCGCGCCCGTGCAGGCAGCGCAGGAGGCATTATGGCAAACAACAAAACGGCCGCAGCGCCGCAGGTGGATTTTTCGCGCCTGCCGCGCCACGTGGCGATCATTCTTGACGGCAACGGCCGCTGGGCGAAAAAGCGCGGTCTGCCGCGCACGGCCGGTCACGCTTACGGCGCCGAGGCGTTTCGCCGCATCGGCAACTACTGCAAGGCCATCGGCATCGAATACCTCACGGTCTACGCCTTTTCCACGGAAAACTGGCGTCGTCCGCCCGAGGAAGTGCGCACGATCATGAACATCTTCGATAAATACATGAAGGAAGCGCTCTCGATCATGGAGCGCGACAAGTTCAAGATGCGCTTTTTCGGCGAGCGCACCGGCCTCTCGCCGGAGCTGCAGCGCCTGATGGACGCGGCCGAGGAAAAGAGCACGCACTATGACGGCTGCCAGATGAACCTGTGCATCAACTACGGCGGCCGCGATGAGATCCTGCATGCCGTGCGCCGCTACGCCGAGGAATACAAGGCCGGCACTGCGCCCGAGCTCACGGAGGAGCTCATCAGCAGCTACCTGTATTCCGGCGGCATTCCGGATCCCGACCTTATCATCCGCACGAGCGGCGAGCAGCGCCTGAGCAACTTCCTGCCCTGGCAGGGCGCGTATTCCGAGCTCTATTTCACCGATGTGCTCTGGCCGGACTTTACCGAGCGCGACATGGACGCGGCGCTGGCGGAGTTTCAGCGGCGCGACCGGCGCTTTGGCGGCGTGAAATGACCGCCGCACCCGAGAGAAAGACAAACGGGAGGAACCTATCATGAAAAACAGACTCATCGTTGCGGCGATCGGTATCCCGGCGCTGCTGGCTGTGATCTTCTTCACTCCGATCTGGGGCTGGGGCATCGTGGTGGCCGTCATGGCGTCGTTTTGCGCGTGGGAGCTGCTGCACACGGCTATGCCGAAGTTCGTGCCGCGCTTTGCGGTGTATGCCGGCGTGTGCGGCGCGGCCATCGTGCTCGGCGCTGCGTTCGGCCTGTCGGAGCTCGTGTTCAAGATCGCGGCGTATGCGCTGTTTGTGACCATGTTCGTGGAGATGATGATCTCGTTTCACAAAGCCGAGCGCGTTCCGTTTCAGGATCTGGCGCTCGTGTTCACGGCGGGCATCGTCATCCCGTGGATGCTCTCGTCGCTCGTGCGCCTTGGCCTGAATGACCCGAAGGCACCGTATCTGCTGCTGCCGTTTGTCATCACGTGGATGAGCGACTCCGGCGCGTTTTTCGTCGGCCGCAGCCTCGGCAAGACCAAGCTTGCCCCGGCGCTGAGCCCGCACAAGACGGTCGAGGGCTGCATCGGCGGCTTTGTGTGCGCGATCGCGGCCGCCATGCTCTACGGACTCATCCTGCACTGGTGCGGCTATCGCGTGCAGATCGGCATCCTTGCCATCTACGGCTTTTTCGGCAGCCTTGCCGGTCAGGCGGGCGACCTTGCATTTTCCGCCATCAAGCGTGAGCACGGCGTGAAGGACTACAGCAATCTGCTGCCCGGTCACGGCGGTATGCTCGACCGTTTTGACAGCACCATCTTCACCGCGCCCATGCTCGAGCTGCTGGTGCTGCTGGCACCGGCGATCGCGGTCGTGGCGCAGTAAAGGAGCATAGCTATGGTACATTCGATTTCCATTCTCGGTTCTACCGGCAGCATCGGCCGGCAGACCGTTGCCGTCGCGGAGCATCTGGGGCTGAACGTCCGTGCGCTGACGACGAACCGCAACATTCAGCTCGCCGAGGAGCAGGCGCGCCGCCTGCATCCGGCGTTCGTCGCCGTGATGGACGAGGCGGCTGCCAAGGCGCTGCGCATCGCGCTCGCCGATACGGACATCGCCGTCGGCGGCGGAGAAAACGCACTGTGCGAGGCGGCGGTCATCTCCGATACGGACGCGGTCGTCACGGCGGTGTCCGGCGCGGTCGGTCTGCGCCCGACGCTTGCGGCCATCGAAAAGGGACGGCGCATCGCGCTGGCCAATAAGGAGACGCTCGTGTGCGCGGGCGACATCGTCATGCGCAGAGCACGGGAATGCGGCGCGGAGATCGTGCCGGTGGATTCCGAGCACTCGGCCATCTTTCAGTGCCTGACCGGGCGCGCGGGCGAGCTGCACAAGATCCTGCTCACCGGCTCCGGCGGACCGTTTCGCGGCTGGACGCGCGAGGCAACGCGCGATGTCACGCCCGAGATGGCCGTTCGTCACCCGAACTGGAGCATGGGCGCAAAGATCAGCGTGGACTCCGCGACCATGATGAATAAGGGGCTGGAATTTATTGAGGCGATGCACCTGTTTGGCGTCACACCGGATGATATTCAGGTGCTCATCCACCCCGAGAGCGTCGTGCACTCGATGGTCGAGCTGCTCGACGGCACGGTCATCGCCCAGCTCGGCGTGCCGGATATGAGCCTGCCCATCCAGTATGCGCTCACGTATCCGGAGCGCAAGCCCAGCCGCAGCGACCGGCTGGACTTTACGGCCTATCCCGGCGGGCTGCATTTCTATGAGCCCGATCTCGAGGCGCTGCCGTGTCTGGCGCTTGCCATGCGCTGCGCGCGCACCGGCGGCACCGCGCCGACGGTCATGAATGCGGCCAACGAAGTGGCTGTGCACCTGTTTCTGGACCATAAAATCGGGTATCATTCTATTTATGAAAGCGTTGCGGCGGCGGTGGAAGCCATCGCACCCGTCGCTGCGCCCGATCTGGACGTTATCCGCGCGGCCGATCAGGAGGCGCGTGCCTTCGTCCGGTCTTATTTCCGTTTCTGAAAGGACAGCACATGTATATTCTGTTCGCAATTCTCGTCTTCGGTATCCTCATCGCCGTGCATGAGCTCGGTCATTTTCTCGTGGCCAAAGCCTGCGGGGTGCGCGTGGATGAATTCGCCATCGGCATGGGCCCGGCCATCTGGAAAAAGCAGAAGGGGGAGACGCTCTACGCCGTCCGCTGCCTGCCGATCGGCGGCTTTTGCGCCATGGCGGGCGAGGATGAGGCGGTCGACGATCCGCGCGCGTTCACGAGCCAGCCGGCGTGGAAGCGGTTTTTGATCCTCTGTGCCGGCGCATTCATGAACTTCGTGTTCGGACTTCTGCTGCTTTTGCTCGTGTTTGCGCAGGCGAAGAGCTTTTCCACGCCGACGCTCACAGACTTCATGGACGGCTGCCCGTATCAGGGGGAGAACGCCCTGCAGGTGGGCGACACGATCTGGAGCATTGACGGACACCGCATCTATTTTACGACCAACGTCAGCGAATATCTTTCCCGCGGCGGTGACACGCATGACATCGTCGTCAAGCGTGACGGCGCGAAGGTGCACCTCGATGATTTCTATCTTGTCGCACGGGAATATCCGGGACAGAGCAGCAAAATGTACGGCCTTTATTTCGGCACGCAGCCGGCGACATTCGGCGCGAAGCTTCAGAATGCGTGGTACAGTGCGCTGGATTTCGTGCGCATGGTCTGGCGCGGACTTGGCGACCTGCTTGCGGGTGCGGTCGGCATGAAGGATCTGTCCGGTCCGGTCGGCATCGTGAGCATGATGAGCGAGGTCGGCAAGGAGTCGGCCACGAAGGCAGCCGCGTTTTCCAACCTTGCGTATTTCTCGGCGTTCATCGCCGTGAACCTTGCGGTCATGAATATGCTGCCGCTGCCGGCGCTGGACGGCGGGCGCGTGTTCTGCCTGCTCGTCACATGGGTGCTCGAGCGGCTTACCCGCAAAAAGATCGACCCCAAGTATGAGGGGTATATCCACACGGCAGGGCTCGTGCTGCTGCTGGCGCTGATGGCTTACGTCATGTATAACGACATTTCCAAACTTGTCACCTGAGCCGGGGCGGATTTGTCCGCCTCGGTTTTTTTACGGCTTCGGCCACCTTGGAGAGAGATAGGAGTGCTTATGAACAGAACGCAGACAAAACAGATCCATGTCGGCTCCGTCGCCATCGGCGGCGGCGCGCCGGTCGCGGTGCAGTCCATGTGCAACACGCACACCTCGGACGCGCACGCGACCATCGAGCAGATCGCCCGGCTGCATGACGCCGGGTGTGAGATCATCCGTCTGGCCGTGCCGGATCAGGCTGCGGCGGACGCGCTGCCCGAGATCGTGCGCGCCGCGCCCATCCCGGTCGTGGCCGACATCCACTTTGACTACCGCCTTGCGCTCGCAGCGGCGAAGGCGGGCGTGCACAAGATCCGCATCAACCCCGGCAACATCGGCGAGCCGGACAATGTCCGCAAGGTGGCTGAGGCCTGCCGGGAGCGCGGCATCCCTATCCGCATCGGCGTCAACGGCGGCAGTCTGGAAAAGCGTCTGCTCGAAAAGTACGGTCACCCGACGCCGGAGGCGCTCGTCGAAAGCGCACAGGGGCACATTGACCTGCTGCACCGGTATGATTTTGACGACATTGCCCTGTCGATGAAGAGCTCCACCGTGCCGCTGACGATCGCGGCCTACCGGCTCGCGGCCGAGCGCTTCCCGTATCCGCTGCACGTCGGCGTCACGGAGACCGGCACGGCGTATAACGGCATCATCCGCTCCGCCGTCGGCATCGGCACGCTGCTGTCCGAGGGCATCGGCGATACGATCCGTGTCTCGCTCACGGCTGACCCCGTGGAGGAGGTGCGCGCCGGCATCGCCATTTTGAAGGCGGCCGGGCTGCGCCGCGAGGGTGTGCGCTTTGTCTCGTGCCCGACGTGCGGGCGCACGCAGATCGACCTCATCGCGCTTGCACAGGAGGTTGAGCAGCGGCTGCAGGGGCTGGAGCGCGAGATCACGGTCGCCGTGATGGGCTGTGTCGTCAACGGTCCCGGCGAGGCGCACGAGGCGGACTACGGCATTGCCGGCGGCAAGGACTGCGGGCTGCTGTTTCGCCGCGGTGAGATCCTCGGCAAGTACCCCGCGGACAAGCTGGCCGATGCGCTGGTGGATCTGATTCTAAGCGAAAAGTGAGGAAGCTATGAGCGAAAAAATCCCGTTTCTCGATATGTTCCCCGACTGTGCGTCCCTGCAGGACAGCTGCGGCGGTCTTGACAAGGCGGAGGTGCTCGACGTGCTCATTGAGCGCGAGAGCATGACGATGCTGCTGCACACGTGGTTTGCGCGTATGCCGGCGCCGGTCGAGCGCACGAATATTGAGCAGCTGCTCGCGGCGCAGTTTCGGCTGCGCGGCGTACAGATCCAGGCGGAATACCCTGCGCCGGAGCAGAAAAAGGCCGAGCAGAAGGCCAAGGCCAAGGTGCTCATGGGCAAGCCCATCCCGAAGCGCGCGGACGTCACGCCCATGAACGAGCTCACGCTCGAGAGCGGCAACGTCACGCTTGAGGGCGAGGTCTTTGCCGTCAGCAGCCGCGAGATCGCAAAGTACGGCTCTGCCGTGCTTTCGTTTGATATGACCGACAGCACGGGCAGCGTGCGCGTGTCGCGCTTTTTGCGCGCCGAGGACGACCAGACCATCGTCGGTCTCATCCACGAGGGAATGTGGCTGCGCGTGCAGGGCAAGATCAATTACAGCAAATACGATGAAGACATGGTGCTCGAGCCGCGCAACATCGTGCAGGGGGAGAAGGTCATCCGTCCCGACAACGCGGCGGAAAAGCGCGTGGAGCTGCACCTGCATACGCGCTACTCGGCGCTCGACGCCATCTCCGACCCCGCGGATCTCGTGGCGCGCGCGGCCTATTGGGGGCATCCGGCCATCGCCGTGACGGATCACGGTGTGGCGCAGGCGTTCCCGGATATGTGGAAGGCGTCGAAGAAATACGGCGTGAAGATCATCTACGGTGAGGAGGGCTACCTCGTCAACGATGTGGACGGCACGCTCGCCGTGCACGGGCAGAGCGCGCTGCCGCTTGATACGGGGTTCGTCGCCTTCGACATCGAGACGACCGGTCTGCACCTCGATACGAACCGCATGACCGAGATCGGCGCGGTGCTCTTTTCCGGCGGCGAGATCAAGGCGGAGTTTGACACCTTTGTCGACCCGCATATGCCCATCCCGGCCGAGATCACGCGGCTGACCGGTATCACGGACGCCGATGTGGCCGGCGCGCCCGATGAGGCGGAGGCCATGCGGCAGTTTCTTGACTTCGTGGGCGGGCGGCCGATCATCGCGCACAATGCCGACTTTGATACCGGCTTCATGAGCGCGGCCTGCCGCCGGGCGGGCATCCCGTTTGAGCCGGTGTATCTCGATACGCTCGTGCTCGCACAGTATCTGCTGCCGGATCTCAAGCATCATAAGCTCGACCAGGTCTCGAACCGGCTGAGCCTGCCGGACTTCAACCATCACCGCGCCAGTGATGACGCGATGGTTGTCGCGCGCATCATGGATAAGTTCCTGCCCATGCTTGCGGCGAAGGGCGCAAAGACGATCGGCGACTTCAACGACCTCGTGCGCGGCGGCCTGAAGGAAAAGCGCCGCACGCATCATATCTCCATTCTCGTCAAGAACAAGACCGGTCTGAAAAATCTCTACGAGATCATCTCCCGGTCGTATCTGGAGCATTTTAAGCGCAACCCCACCATTCCCAAGAGCCTGCTCATGGAGTACCGTGAGGGACTCATCATCGGCTCAGCGTGCGAGGCGGGCGAGGTGTTCGAGGCCGTGCTGCGCGGCAAGAGTGACGCGGAGCTCCGACGCATCGCCTCGTTTTACGACTATTTTGAAATCATGCCGCTGGCAAATAACCGCTTCCTGCTCGACAACGGCACCGTGCGCAGCGAGGAATCCCTGCGCAACCTCAACCGCCGCATCGTGCAGCTCGGTGAGGAGCTCGGCAAGCCTGTTGTCGCAACGTGCGACGTGCATTTTCTCGATCCCGAGCAGGAGATCTTCCGCCGCATCCTGCTGGCGGCCAAGAAGTTTTCCGACGCGGACAAGCCCATGCCGCTCTATTACCGCACGACGGAGGAAATGCTCGATGAGTTTTCGTATCTCGGCGCCGAAAAGGCGCACGAGGTCGTCGTCACGAACACAAACGCCATCGCCGACAGCGTCGAGGTGTTCGAGCTCCTGCCGAAGGATCTCTACCCGCCGAAGATCGAAAACTCTGCCCAGCAGCTCAAGGACCTCGTCTACGGCAAGATGACGGCCATCTACGGAGAGCATCCGCCGAAGCTCATCACCGACCGCGTCGAGACCGAGCTGCACGACATCCTCTCGCGCGGGTACGACGTTATTTACATGAGCGCGCAGAAGCTCGTCGCCAACTCCCTCGAGCACGGCTATCTGGTCGGCAGCCGAGGCAGCGTCGGCTCGTCGCTCGTGGCGTATTTCTCCGGCATCACGGAGGTCAACTCCCTCCCGCCGCACTATGTCTGCCCGCAGTGCAAGTATACGGACTTTGATTCCGGCGCGGGCTTTGGCTGCGGCGCGGATATGCCGGACAAGGTGTGCCCGCAGTGCGGCACGAAGCTGCGCAAGGATGGGTTCGATATCCCGTTTGAGACCTTCCTCGGCTTCGGCGGCGACAAGGTGCCTGATATCGACCTGAACTTCTCGGGTGAATATCAGGGCAAGGCGCACAAATATACGGAGGAGCTCTTCGGCTCGGATCACGTGTTCCGCGCCGGCACGATTGGCACGCTGGCCGAAAAGACGGCCTATGGCTATGTGCTCAAGTATCTCGAGGAGCGCGGCAAGACCCTGCCGAAGGCGGAGATGAACCGCCTTGCGCTCGGCTGCGTCGGCGTCAAGCGCACGACCGGCCAGCACCCCGGCGGACTCGTCGTCATCCCGCAGGATAAGGACGTCACGGATTTCTGCCCCGTGCAGCATCCGGCCGACGACCCGAACAGCGACATCATCACCACCCACTTTGAATATCACTGCATGGAGGCAAACCTGCTCAAGCTCGATGAGCTTGGCCATGATGACCCGACCATGATCCGTATGCTCGAGGATATGACCGGCGTCAACGCACGCGAGATCCCGCTCGACGACCCGGAGACGATGGGCATCTTCTGCAGCGCGGCGCCGCTCGGCCTGACGGATGACGACCCGATCGTCGGCAAGACCGGCACGATCGGCATCCCGGAATTCGGCACCGGCTTCACGCGCCAGATGCTCGTCGACACGCAGCCGAAGGGTTTTGATATCCTCGTGCGCCTGTCCGGCTTCTCGCACGGCACGGACGTGTGGCTCGGCAACGCGAAAGACCTCATCATGTCCGGCACGGCGACGGTCAACCAGACGGTCGGCTGCCGTGACGATATCATGCTCTATCTTATCAGCCGCGGCATGGACGCCAAGCTCTCGTTCAAGATCATGGAGAGCGTGCGCAAGGGCAAGGTCAAGCGCGGCGGCTTTCAGGACGGCTGGGTCGAGACGATGCAGGAGCACGGCGTGCCGGAGTGGTACATCACGTCCCTGAGCAAGATCGCCTACCTGTTCCCGAAGGCGCACGCGGTCGCCTACGTCATGATGGCGTTTCGCATCGCGTGGTTCAAGGTGCACGAGCCGCTGGCATTTTACAGCGCGTATTTTTACCGCCGCAGCCAGAAGGACTCGTTCGACGCCGATATGATGACGCGCGGCCTCGACTACACCCGCCGCAAGATCAACGAACTGCGCAGCAAGCCCGCGCTCACGGCCAAGGAAGAGGACCTGCTCGTGACGATGGAGGCGGTGTATGAGTTCAACCTCCGCGGCTTTGAGTTTGCGCCCATGAGCCTGTATGAGAGCGATGCGACGAAGTTCCTCATCCGTGACGGAAAGCTCCTGCCGCCGTTCGTGGCCATCTCCGGCCTCGGCGAGAGCGCGGCGTGGAATCTCGTGGCCTGCCGCGAGGGCGGGCGTGAGTTCGTGTCGGTCGAGGAGCTCTCGGCCGCCTGCCCGAAGGTCAGCCAGACGCACCTGGAGCAGCTGCGCAATATGGGCGCGCTCGGCGAGATGCCGGACAGCAGCCAGATGAGTTTGTTCTGATTTTGAGACATTCTGCAGTTTTTGTTTGCAAGACGCGGCAATCCTTGGTATGATAAGCGTGAGCCTTTATCCCTGTATCATTCGGTGCGACCGAAAGAGGAGGTTATGCAATGAAGCGTTTTCTGGCGCTGCTGCTGACGCTGGTGATGCTCGTTTCTGTCTGCGGTCTGCAGGTGTTTGCCGCAGACGGTGATACCACGGCGGATACCGGTGACGAGCTGGTCGTCTATACGCGCTCCGGCGCAACGCGGACATTCCATGTCGGCGATACATTTTCGTATACCTATTGGTTTCGGCTGACGAGCGGCTCGGTCAACAAGATCACGGGGCATGTGCTGTATGACAGCGAGTGCCTGACGGTCAATGCCGACGGGTGCAAGTTCCCGAATATGTCGTCTGCCTCGACGAAGAACAACGCGGGCGACTTTGTGTTCAGCGATTCGTTCACGACATCGGCCGGCGGCGTGTTTGCCACGGCGGCGCCGCAGGTCATGGCGAATATCTCCTTTACCGTCACGCGCGGCGGCACGGCCTATCTGACGACGCTGCTCGAGCGGCTGGAGATCCGCAAGTCGAATAATGACAAGTCCGAGCTTGTCACGAATTTCCAGAATAAGACGTGGTCGCCGGCAAGGTATTCCACGTTTGACTATCTGCAGGACGAAAAGCCGACGGCGGCTTCCTCACCGCTGAGCGCCTCGTCCGATGTCGCGTGGTACTATGCCGTCGACGCCGAGAGCGGCGCGCCCGTCCCGGCCGGGGTGACGTTTGAACTCAGCGGAACGGCCGGAAACGGCGAACACATCGAGCGCACCGCCGTGTCCGATGCCTATGGTTTTGTCGGCTTCGGAACGGTGCCGTACGGTACATATTACATCCAGACGCGCACAGCGTCCGATGCGACCGTGGCATACATCATCAGCGACGGCTCGCGCGTCCTGCCCGATGTGCAGGACGGCAAGCTGCAGCTGAACCACACGCTGCACTATCGCACGGCCGACCCGAGCGAGCTGCGCTCGCTCACGGTGACGTTCGAGTGGACAAATGAGCTGATCGCGCCCGATGAGCTCTACACGAAGGATCGCCCGTCGAGCGTGTACATGGAGCTGAGCCGCAACAGCGACGCTGCCGTCGTTGCGCACCGCTCGTCCGCTCCCGAGGATGGCGTGGCGGTCTTTGAGAATCTGCCGATCCGTGATGACAACGGCAATGAGATCACCTATGTCCTGACCACGACGACGCTGCAGCACTATGACGCGCAGGTCACGCGCACGGACACGGGCTTCCATATTAACTTTGTCTATCTCAACAAACACACGTGGGAGACGACGCGCACCGAGCCCACCTGCACGGTGGACGGCTCCATCGTCTCCGTGTGCAAGGACTGCGGCGCGACAGACCGTGTCGTGCTGCCCGCGACCGGCCACAAGCTGGTCTCCTCCGGGCACGATGCTACGTGCACGCAGTCGGGCTATGTGCGCTACATGTGCTCGCAGTGCAGCTACTGGTATGAGAAGAAAACGCCTGCACTCGGCCACAGCTGGGGCGATTGGGAGGTCGATCTCGAGGCCGGCAGCTACACCGACGGTATCAAGCACCGCACCTGCACACGCTGCGGTGAGGTGGAGACGTATGCCATCCCGAGCGCCCACCACGAGCACACCATGAAAAAGCACGTCGTCCAGCCGACCTGCACCGAGCAGGGCTACACCGAGTACCGCTGCGTCAACAAGGCAGGTCTGCCGTGCGGCGAGCACTACATTGTCGAGGGCAGCCGTACCCCCGTGCTCGGCCATGATTACAGCGGCGACAGCGGCATCACCACGATCATCGAGCCGACGTGCACCACGACCGGCCTGAAGGAATACCACTGCACGCGCTGCGGCGACACCTATACGGAGATCCTTTCGCAGCTGGGGCATGACTACGAGCTTCAGGCGGATAAGAGCAAAGAGCCGGACTGCACGCAGCCGGGGTCGGAGTATTATGTCTGCGGCCGCTGCAAGGATGTCAAGCTCGTGCGCAAGCCGGCGCTCGGCCACGACTGGGGCGACTGGATCGTTGACCAGCAGGAGACCGATCAGGCGGATGGCCTGAAGCACCGCATCTGCAAGACCTGCGGCGAGCGGCAGGACGCCAAGATCCCGAAGCTGGAGCACATCCACAATCACCTCCCCACGAAGGTCGAGCCGACCTGTGAAGAGCAGGGCTACACGCGCTACACCTGCGCCTGCGGCGATACGTATATTGAACAGAGCAGCTACGTGCCCGCGCTCGGCCATATATGGGTCGAGACTGCGCGGCAGCAGCCGACTGAAAAGACCGTCGGCGTCATCACCTACACCTGCCAGCGCTGCGCCAAGCTGCGCTATGAGTACATTCCCAAGACTGAGCCGGTCGACAAGTGGAAAAATCCTTATCGTGACGTGCGCAGCACTGCGTGGTACTACGAGGATGTCGCCTATGTCACGCGCAATGACCTCATGGTCGGCACCGGTACGATGACCTTCTCACCGGATGGAGAGATGAGCCGCGCCATGCTCGTCACAGTGCTCTACCGGATGAACGGTTCGCCGAGCGTCGCGGGCATGACCATGCCGTTTCAGGATGTGCCGGGCAATGCCTGGTACACGGACGCAGTCACCTGGGCATATAACTGCGGCATCGTCAGCGGCATGAACCCGACGACCTTTGCACCGATGGTGAGCATCACGCGTGAGCAGATGATGACGATGTTCTACGGGTATGCTGTATATATGGACTACAACACAATGGCGGTCGCCGACCTGAGTGCGTTCCCGGACGGCGGGGACGTCTCGTCCTGGGCGGAGGCCGAAATGGGCTGGGCCGTTGCCAACACGCTCATCAGCGGCGTGAAAGAGAGCGACGGCGTGTATCTGCGCCCGCAAGGTACGGCCACGCGGGCGGAAGCGGCGGCGATTCTGCACCGCTTTGACCAGTGGCGCGTCAACGCCGTCGTCACCGGCAAATGAAAACAGGAGGAGATCTTACTATGGCCAATCTTGTGATTACGATCGGAAGAGAGAACGGCAGCGGCGGCCGTCAGCTCGGCAGCGAGCTGGCGGAGGCGCTGGGCGTCAAGTGCTATGATTCGGAGCTCATCAATGAGACCGCAAAAGCGAGCGGCTTTGCCGAGAGCTTTGTCCAGTCGCATGAGGAGCAGCGTCCGGGCAGCTTTTTGTATTCGCTCGTGACGGGCGGCGGTGTCATTTCTGACGAGCAGCCGTTTCCGGTGCAGATCTTTCAGGCACAGTCGGAGGTCATCCGCGCGATCGCGGCGCGCGAGTCGTGCGTCATCGTCGGCCGCTGCGCCGATTATGTCCTGCGCGACGATCCGAACGCGGCGCTTGTGAACCTGTTTGTCCATGCGCCGATGGCGGCGCGCATCCGCCGCGAGAGCGCGCGTACGAACACCACGCCCATCCAGGCGGAAAAGCGCATCCGTCAGGTGGACAAGGAGCGCGCATCGTACTATAACTTCTTTTCCTCCAAGCGCTGGGGCGATGCGCAGGGCTATGATCTGTGCGTCAACACCGGCAATATGGACATCAGCGACGTTGTCCAGCTCACGCTCCGCTATCTGGAGCTGCGCGGCCTGCGCTGAACCACAGGCAAGACAAACCCGGCAGACGCTCATGCGTCTGCCGGGTTTTCAGCTTATCAAAAAACCTCGTAGCCTTTCGCCGCCGGCGCGGCGAAAGAAAATACTTCTCGGCCTGCAAACGTGTGCGCTGCCCACCGGAGGCGGACAGCGCGTGCGATGCAGTCAGGCCGCAAATCTCTTTGTCAAAAAGGAATACTTTTTGACAGTCTCCAAACCCGGCAGACGCTCAGGCGTCTGCCGGGTTTTCCGCATTGGGGAGGTAGTCTGCGAGCGCTGCACCCGGGACGGGCCGGATGTCCGCCCCGGCGAGTGCGGGGCAGAGGTCTGCGATCTTTGCCGGGTCTGCGATGAGCGCGTCCTTTTGCGCGCGCGTCAGGCGCTTGATGCGCGCCTCAAGCTGCCGCGCGGTCGTGGCCGTGTCGGTCGTCAGCAGCAGCGCCAGCGCCGTGACCGGGTGGCTGCGCGTATATTTTGCGCAGCCTGCCAGATGCTCCACGTGCTGCCGCAGGCGGCGTGCGATATCCGGCGTCATGCCTGTGTAGAGCGAGCCGTCGGCGCAGCGCAGAAGATAGACATAGTGCCGTTTATCCATAAATATTACCCGTTTTCTTTGAATGTGTTCGAAAACAGGATAGCACAGATCCGTCAATGTTTCAAACACGCGGCGCTGACAGATTGTGCAAAAACGCAAAAGCGGCTCGGAATATTCACTAAAGCTGTGAATATTCGGTGAAATAATGAATATACGAAGAAAAACGCGAATAAACATTCAAAAAGTCCTTGACACGCGCGCTTTGGCGTGCTATCATACGACCATACCAAACAGGACGCAAGTCCAAATCTATTTTGTTGAGGAAGAGGCTAATAAAATGAAGAAATTTGTTGCACTGCTTCTGGCGGTTCTCATGGTCGCATCGCTGTGCGCCTGTGGCCAGAAGGATACGGGTTCTGATCTTCAGACCGTGACCAAGGGAAAACTCATCATGTCCACCAACGCCGAGTTTGCGCCGTATGAGTACGTCGCCGATGACGGCAAGGGCTTCCAGGGCACCGGCTATGAGGGCATCGACATCGAGATCGCTTATGCGCTCGCACAGAAGCTGGGTCTGGAGCTGGTCGTTGACAACATGGATTTTGACGCTGCGCTCAGCGCCGTCCAGACCGGCAAGAGCGACATGGTCGCCGCCGGCGTGACCGTCACGCCCGACCGTCTCAACGCCATGAGCTTCACCGACAGCTACGCCAACGGCGTGCAGGTCGTCATCGTGAAGGAAGGCTCCGACATCAAGAGCATCGACGATCTCCAGGGCAAGAAGATCGGCACCCAGCGCGGCACCACCGGTTTCCTCTACTGCAGTGATGACTTCGGTGATGACAACGTCATCGGCTTCGACGACGGCGCGACCGCCGTGCAGAACCTCAAGGCCGGCAAGATCGACTGCGTCGTCATTGATAACGTCCCTGCGCAGGAGTATGTGAAGGCAAACCCCGGTCTGACCATTCTCGATACGGAGTACGCCAATGAGGACTACGCCATCGGCATCGCCAAGGACAACACCGCGCTGCAGGAAGCGCTGAACAAGGCGCTGGCTGAGCTCAAGGCTGACGGCACCATCCAGTCTATCATCGACAAGTACATTCCCGCGAAGTAATCGCAGAAAAATGCAAAGCGCGTAAGGGCGGCAGTCAGCCGCCCTTTGCGTGCGTAGAAAGAAAGAGGTTCCTCTATGGGTAATTGGGCACAGCTCTATGCGGATCTGACGGCACAGGCACAAGCCGGTCAGCCCCTGAGCTTCTGGGACAACGCCTTTGTCGGCTTTTACCAGAGCTTTTTCGCCGCCGGCCGTTGGAAACTGTATCTCGACGGTCTGCTCACCACGCTTGAGGCGACGATCCTGGCACTGCTGCTGGGCGTTGCGCTCGGCATGATCGTAGCCGTTGTCCGCACGGCGCACGATCAGCAGCGCGCCGGACATAAGAACGTGATCCTCGGCGTGTTCAACGCCATCTGCAAGATCTATACGACCGTTATCCGCGGCACGCCGATGATGGTGCAGCTGCTGATCATGAGCCTCGTGGTCTTTGCAAGCAGCCGCAACTATACCATGATCGGCATCCTGACGCTTGGCATCAACTCCGGCGCTTACGTCTCGGAGATCGTGCGCAGCGGCCTCATGTCGGTCGATCCTGGCCAGATGGAGGCCGGACGCAGCTTGGGCATGAACTATTTCACGACCATGCGCTTCATCGTCATCCCGCAGGCAATCAAAAACATCCTGCCGGCGCTCGGCAATGAGTTCATCACCCTGCTCAAGGATACGTCTCTTATTACCGTCATCGGCGGCAAGGAGATGACGTATGCTGCCAAGGCGGTCATTGCCAAGACATATCAGGGGCTGTTCCCGCTGTTCGGCATCGCGCTGATGTATCTGCTGCTCGTCATGCTGTTTTCCAAGCTGCTGAGCGTGCTCGAAAGGAGGCTGCGTCAAAGTGATCGACGTTAAACATCTGTCCAAATCATTCGGCGACCACCTCGTGCTCGACGACATTTCCGAGCACGTCAGCCCCGGTGAAAACGTAGTCGTCATCGGCCCTTCCGGGTCCGGTAAGTCAACGTTTCTGCGCTGCCTGAACCTGCTTGAGCAGCCGACTGAGGGTATCATTGTCTTTGACGGCACGGAGATCACCGACCCAAAGGTAAACATCGACGCCATGCGCCGCCAGATGGGGATGGTGTTCCAGCACTTCAACCTGTTCCCGAACATGACCGTGCGCCGCAACATTACGCTTGCGCCCGTGCAAACAAAGCTCATGTCGCAGGCGGAGGCGGATGCAGAGGCGGATAAGCTGCTTGCCCGCGTCGGTCTGGCCGACCGGGGCGACAGCTATCCGTCGGCGCTCTCCGGCGGGCAGAAGCAGCGCATCGCCATCGTGCGCTCGCTCGCCATGCACCCGAAGGTCATGCTCTTTGATGAGCCGACGAGTGCGCTCGATCCCGAGATGGTCGGCGAAGTGCTCGACGTCATGAAGGAGCTTGCGCATGAGGGTATGACGATGGTCGTCGTCACGCACGAGATGGGCTTTGCCCGCGAGGTGGGTGATCGTGTGCTGTTCATGGCCGACGGTAAGATCGCCGAGTCCGGTACACCGAAGGACATCTTCGAGCACCCGCAGTGCGCGCGCCTGCAGGACTTTTTGTCCAAGGTGCTGTAAGCTGATACCCCGACCGCGCAGCCGCCCGGCTGCGCGGTTTTGCGCGGAAAGGAGTCAAGATGCCGGATTTGACCTGTCCCGTCTGCGGCGGCGTGCTGCACCGGGAGGAGCGTTCCCTGCGCTGCGGCGCGGGGCATTGCTATGACATCGCGCGGCAGGGGTATGTGAATCTGTTGCGCACGAACCAGTCCAAGTCCAAGCGCCACGGCGACGATAAGCGCATGGTGGCCGCGCGCACCGCGTTTCTCGACGCGGGATATTATGCGCCGCTGCGCGACGCCGTTGCGGCGGCTGCGGCGGAGTTTGCCGCCGGCGATGCCGACGTGCTCGACGCCGGCTGCGGCGAGGGGTACTACACGGCGCAGGTGCTGCATACGCTGCAGCAGCAGGGGAGAACGCCCTCCGTCTGCGGCGTGGACATTTCGCGCGACGCGCTCATCTGCGCGCACCGCCGCGCACCGGAGCTGACGCTGGCCGTGGCCAGCATCGCGCACCTGCCGGTCGCGGATGCGAGCTGCGATCTGCTGCTGAATGTGTTCGCCCCGCACGATGCGGGCGAATTTGCGCGCGTTCTGCGTCCCCGAGGCGTGCTGCTGCGGGTCATCCCGCTCGAGCGGCATCTGTGGGGGCTCAAGTGCGCGGTGTACGACCGGCCGTATGAAAACGAAGTACCCGATCCGGCGCTGCCCGGTTTCGCGCTCGCCGCCCGGCGGGAGCTGCGCGGCACGGTCACGCTGCGCTCACAGGCGGAGATCGAGGCGCTGCTTTGCATGACGCCGTATTATTATAAGACAGGCGCGCGCGATCAGGCAAAGCTCCGCGCGCTCGATACCCTGACCACGGAGACCGAGTTTGCCCTCCTGATCTATAATAAAGCATGAAAAACGTTAGCACTCGCCACGAAAGAGTGCTAACGTTTACGTTTTATTCACGAAATATACTTTATTTGTTCATATTTGTATAGTAATTTATATATCGTAAAGAGCGAGAGAAATAAATCGAACGCTCGATAAAATCATTACTTTGTATAGAATTCTAGGAGGAATATAAAATGTTTGAAATCATGCCTTTTGACCGCAGAACCTATCGTATGAGCTGCTACAACCCGCTGCGCGAGCTCGAGCAGATGGAGAAATCCTTCTGGGGTGAGCAGCAGGTCAACCCCTTCCGCACGGATATTTCCGAGACTGCCGACGGCTACAAGCTCGAGGCCGATCTGCCGGGCTTCCGCAAGGAAGACATCCACATCGACATTGATGACGATATTCTGACCATCAAGGCCGAGCACACCGATTCGAAGGACGAGAGCGGCGACAAGGACAGCTACATCCGCCGCGAGCGTTACTACGGTGCCTACACCAGAAGCTTCAACGTCTCCGAGATCGACGTCGAGGGTATCAAGGCCGCTTATGAAAACGGCGTCCTGACCCTGACCATGCCGAAGAAAGCCCCGGTGAAGCCGGAGTCCAAGCACCTCGAGATCGAGTAATGCGCGTACCTGATCTGTAAATCCTCTCTTCTCTCATGTTCCTTTCATTCCCCGAAGGAAAGAGCGTCCGGCGTCCGGCCGGGCGCTCTTTCCGTTTTCGGGGCAGGAGGGAGGGAAACGTGCGGCATATGACGACGAAAAATCGTGAAAACAGTCCTTGAAGCGGTCTGCGTGCTCTGCTATAATAGCGCGTATTCGGGTCAGAGAGGTCGGTGCTTTTCATGAGCAGACAATGTAAGGGCGCGCTGATGGCGGCAGGCGGCGGTATCTGCTGGGGTATCTCCGGCACGATGGGGCAGTATCTTTTTACGCACGAGGCAATGCATACCACGTGGCTCATCCCGATCAGGCTGTCGCTGGCGGGGCTGCTTCTGTTTGCGTATTGGCTGGTGAAGGATCGCAAGCTCCTCTTCGCGCCGTGGCGGCAGCGCGGCAGCGCCGTGATGCTTGTGCTCTACGGTGTGCTCGGCGTGAGCATGAGCCAGTTTCTGTACTTTCTGACCATCCAGTTTTCCAATGCCGCCGTCGGCACGATCATGCAGGATCTGTCGCCGGTGATGGTGCTGCTGGTCGCCTGCGCGGCTGCGCGCAGAAAGCCGCGCCTGTATGAGCTCGTGAGCATTGTGCTCGCACTGCTCGGTGTGACGCTGCTGACCACGCACGGAGACCTGACCACGTTCGCCGTGTCGCCGGTCGCGCTGATCGCGGGCGTCGGCAGCGCGGTGTGCGTGACGGTGTATAACTGTCTCGGCCCGCGGCAGGAGCTGCGCGCGTATCCGGTCAGCCTGCTGCAGTCGTGGGCGTTTTTGATGGGCGCGGTGCTCTTTGAGCTTACGATGCACCCGTGGACGCTCGGCTATACGCCGACGCTGCGCGGTGTGGGCGGCATTTTGTTCGTGGTGCTCTTCGGCAATCTGCTGGCTTTTAACCTGTATATGACGGGCGTGAAGCTCATCGGACCGGAAAAGAGCGTTCTCTACGGCTTTTCCGAGCCGGTCACGGCGGCGATCCTGGCCGTGGCGCTGCTCAGCACACCCTTTACGCTGTGGGACGCGCTGGGTTTTGCGGCGGTTTTTGCAATGCTGGTGGTGCTGTCCTTTGGCGGCAAGCGGCACACAGAGCGGCTGCCGGAGTGATTTAAAAAGAAAAACGGAGCAGATACGGGGGGATGTATCTGCTCCGTTCCTGTTTATGAGGGGGTGTCCTCTCATAACGGTTGTCCCACGCGGTGTACCCCACAGCACCGGATGTACCAACGTAGTACACTTTGATTATTTCATATAATCGCCGCGATGTCAACCAAAAAGTGTTGCGATTTTGCGCTTTCTTGTCACAAATGTGCTAAGAAAACATGCATTTCTGCACAGGCTGTCCGGCAGGCGCAGCATCCTCCTGCATCTCTTTTTTACCTCAAGGGCGTGTGGTCGCTGTGAAATTTACCACCTCGGGCGGCGAGTGTTCAAATTAACAGACCGTACCGGTCGCACAGGGGCAGCAGCGCCGCCTCCGGGAGCGCACCCTCATACAGCGCGCGCCCCTGATAGACGCGCAGCGCGGCCTCGAGCAGCTCCGCATCGTCGCAGACGAGGCACAGGGGCTTCGTGAGCAGGTACTGCACGTCGGTCAGAGCGTCGATATCCTCCCATGTGTCGATGCGCAGCGCGACCATGGGCGCGTCGCCGTCGAGCGCATCTGCCAGCCGGTCCTCAAGATCGGCGCCGGCCGTCAGCACCGCGCCGTGTCCCGCGTCCACCGGCAGATAGCAGGGGAGCTTTTCCGTCGCGGCGGGAAGCAGATCGGTGTGCTGCGGGGCGGGCGGGACGAACTTCGCGCCCCGGAGCGCGTCGCGCAGCGCGGCGATGTGCGCCGCCGTCGTGCCGCAGCAGCCGCCGAAGACGGCCACGCCGGCTTCAAGCATCGCGGGCACAAAGGCCGTGAAATCCTCCGGCGTGCAGTCATACACGGTCTTGCCGCCGACGGTGATGGGCATGCCGGCGTTGGGCTTTGCGATCAGCGGCACGCGGGCATATTCCCGCAGGCGGCGCAGCTGCACGAGCATCTGCTCCGGCCCGGTCGAGCAGTTGAGCCCGAAGGCGCTGATGCCCATGCCCTGCAGCACGGTCAGCGCGGCGGTCACATCCGTGCCGGAGAGGCTTCTGCCGCTCTCGTCGCAGGTGAAGGACACGAAGATGGGCTTGTCGCTCACGCTGCGCACGGCCAGCACCGCGGCGCGCGCGTCCGAGAGCGTCATCATCGTCTCAATGACGAACAGGTCGACCCCGGCTTCCTCGAGACCGGCAGCCTGCTCGGTGTAGATGTCGACCAGATCCTCGAACGATGCCTCACCGAGCGGGGCGAGAAAGAGACCCGTCGGCGCGAGATCGCCCGCGATCCATGCCCTGCCGTCCGCCGCTTCGCGCGAGAGCGCGGCAAGGCGGCGGTTAAAATCCGCCGTGCGGTTGAAGATGCCGCGCTCCTCGAGCTTCTGGCGGTTTGCGCCGAAGGTCGGCGTGTAGAGCACCTGACTTCCGGCGGCGACATAGCCGCGCTGGATCTCGCGCATGATGTCCGGATGCGCAAGCGTCCACTGCTCGGCACTCACATCGCCGGCGTAGCCGTGCTTTTGCAGTTCGGTGCCGGTCGCACCGTCAAGAATGAGGGGAAAACGGATCTCCATGGTCGTAACCTCCGTGAAATGTTATGGCTGCGGGAACGAAAGATTTTCGGTAAAGGCCGCGGCGAAGTCTGCGCGGCCGGAGAGCTCAAGGTAGCTGCATACCCGGGAAATGCTGCGGATGCGCTGCTGCTGTGCGCCGTCAAGCGTGAGCGCGGCAGCCCCGGCAAGCGCGGTGTTGCCGAGTGTGTGCAGTTTTCCTGCGCAGGCGCGCGGGAGCATCCCGATCGCCGCGGCGCTTTCCGGGTCGAGATAGCTGCCGAAGCCGCCGGCGAGGTACACGCCGTCGAGCTGCTCGGGCGTCAGACCGCGCTGCTGCAGCAGCACCCGGATGCCCGCCGCAACGGCGGCCTTGGCGAGCTGCAGATTGCGCACATCCGCCGCCGTGAGCGATACCTCCGGCGTCAGGTGAAAGCAGCCGTTGCCGTCAGCTTCTCGCGTGAGGTGGCGGCGCAGCGCAGCCGGTGCTTGCTCCGGCGGCAGCAGCCGCCCGCCCGGGGCGATCGCGCCGAGGCGCAGCAGCACCGCCGTCAGGTCGAGCAGCCCGGAGCCGCACAGTCCCTTCGGCACGCCGCCGCCGATCACGTCATATACAAAGCCGCGCTCATACTGCACGCGGCTGACCGCACCGTCCACGCCGGGCATTCCGCACGAGATGCCCGCGCCCTCAAATGCAGGGCCGGATGCCACGGCGCAGCAGGTGAAGCCGCCGCGCCCGCCGAGCGCCATCTCGCCGTTTGTGCCGATGTCGAGAAACAGATGCTCACCCGGCAGCTCTGCCAGCCCGGCGGCCAGCAGGCCGGCCGTGATATCCCCGCCGACATAGCCCGCCACACAGGGGGCTAAGTGCACCGGCACGCCGTGCAGCGGGACGGTTTCGGACGCGTCAAAGAGCGTCTCCGGCTGAAACGGCGCGGCGGCGATGCTGCGCACGCTGTACCCGGCGAAGAGGTGCTGCATGACGGTGTTGCCGACGAGCGCGATCTCGCGCAGCGTGTCCGCTTCACGTCCGCAGCGCGCGAGTGCGCGTTCGATCAGTGCCCAGACCTGTTCGCGGCTGCGCTGCGAGAGCTCTTGCAGCCCGCCCGGCTGCTCGAGTGTATATTGGATGCGGCTGATGACGTCCGCCCCGTAGGGCGCCTGCGCGTTCCAGCCGCTCTCGGTGGCGAGCTCCGCGCCGGATGCGAGATCATACAGCCGCGCGACGACGGTCGTCGTGCCGAGATCGACGGCGGCGGCGCAGCCCGTGCGCCCCGGCTGACAGGCAGGCAGCGGCAGCGTGCGCGTGAGGATCGCGCCGTCGGCGCTCTCCGGCAGCGTGACGGTGTCGCCGTCCGCGGGGTAGACCCGGCACGCGAGGCGCGGCACACCGTTGACCGGCACGCGGCACTTGCCGCAGCGCCCTTTTCCGCCGCAGGCAGCGGGGATGGAATAGCCCGCGCGCCGCAAAGCGGACAGCAGTGTCTCGTCCGCCGGAACAGACAGGGTGCGCGTCACGCCGTTTTGTTCAATATGGATGCTTGACATGGCCGCCGCCCCCTTATAAGATAAGATACACACATTCTAAGCAGCGAAACTTTGCTTTGTCAAGAGGCTTTGCGTATGATCGATCCGGAGTCGCTCGCGGCCGAAAACGGCTTTTCCCACTGGGCGCAGATGAATATGGCGGCGGCGGTGCCGATGGCGGAGGTGCGCGATATGTGCGCGGCCGACCGCTGCGGCCGCTACGGGCACAACTGGGCATGTCCGCCCGGCTGCGGCAGCCTTGAGACGGCTGCGCACCGCATCGCGGGTTATGCCTGCGGCATCCTCGTGCAGACGACCGGAACGCTGCAGGACGATTTTGACTATGCGACCATCGAGGCCGTCGGCGCGGCGCATAAGCGGCGCTTTGCCGGCTTTGCCCGCCAGATGCGGCGCGCCTATCCGGGCTGCCTGCCGCTGACGGCGGGGTCGTGCACGCTCTGCGCGCGCTGTACATATCCCGACCGGCCGTGCCGCTATCCGACCAAGCGCCTGTCGTCCATGGAGGCGTATGGCCTGCTCGTGAGCGACGTGTGCACGCGCTCGGGCCTCGCCTACAACTACGGGGCGCGCACCATGACGTATACATCCTGCGTTTTGTACAACAAGGAGTGAAAACCATGTCCACACCGAAAGAGATCTTCCTTGAGCTCATCCGCCCCGACGGTCAGCCGGAGCGCCAGCTGCGCCAGTATGAGGCACTGCACATGTGCCTTACCGACCCGTGCAACACCTACCTGCGCGGCAACCGCAAGCGCGGCACGACGAGCAGGGACCGCTGGGGCACGACGATCCTGTTTCCCGAGGATGCCCCCGGACCGATGCCGGACACGCGCGCGGGGCTTGCCGTGTGCCCGGATATCACGCGCTGGCGCGAGACGGTGCACGCCCCCGATCTGGAGGCTGCCTGCACGGAGGGATGGGAGGCCTGCCGTGCTGAGGCGCGCGCTGCCTGTGGTCCGGACCATCTGCTGGCCGGGTTCATGGGCACGGGCATTTTCGAGCAGTGCCACTTCCTCATGGGTTTTGAGGACACGCTCACGAACCTCTATGCACATCCGGACGAGATGCACGCGCTCATCGACTACATCACCGAGTACCGCCTGACGTATGTGCGCATGCTGATCGACAATCTGCAGCCGGACGTCATCTTCTCGCACGACGACTGGGGCACGAAAAACGCCCTGTTCATGAAGCCGGAGATGTGGCGGGAATTTTTCAAAGAGCCGTACCGCCGCTTTTACGGCTATATCCGCTCGCGCGGCGTCATCGCCATCCACCACGCGGACTCCTATCTCGTGCCGATCGTGGATGATATGGCCGAGATCGGCATTCAGGTCTGGCAGGGCGTCCTGCCGGAAAACGACATCCCCGCGCTGCAGCGCCACCTCAACGGCCGACTCACGCTCATGGGCGGCTTCGGCGCGGCCATCGACCGCAAGGACGCAGCGCCCGAGGATATCCTGACCTATGCGCGTGACGTGCTGCGGTGTGACTGCCCGGGCGGGCATTTCATCCCGTCGATCACCTACGGTCTTGCGGGCACGGTCTATCCGCACGTGGACACATATCTTAATCAGGCGATCGACGAATACAACGCGGTGCTGCACGTGCCGGATATGCACCTGCCACCCGTGCCGCGCCGGAGCGTGCACGCAGCGGCGGCACAGACCGCGCCCGCGTCCGAGCCGGAGCAGCCGCAGGGCGACGTGTTCGCGCGCATCGCGGCGGCGCTCGTGCGCGGACAGCAAAAGCGCGTGCTGCAGCTGTGCACCGAGGCGCTCGACGCGGGGCATGACGCGCAGCAGATCCTCACCGACGGGCTCGTGCGCGGCATGAACATACTCGGCGAGGACTTTTCGGCCAACCGCGCCTTTGTGCCGGAGATGCTCATCGCGGCGCGCTGCATGGCGGCGGCGACGGAGCTGCTCAAGCCGCACATGGCGGGGGAGAGCAGCGAGACGGTCGGCCGCGTCTGTCTCGGCACTGTGCGCGGCGATATGCACGACATCGGCAAAAACCTCGTCAAGATCATGATGGAGGGCAGCGGGCTCGAGGTCGTGGATCTCGGCGTGGATGTCACGGCGGAGCAGTTCGTGGATGCGGCCGTCGCGCAGCACTGCGACATCATTGCCTGCTCCTCGCTGCTGACAACGACCATGCCGGAAATGCGCGCGGTCGTGGAGCTGAGCAAGGCGCGCGGCATCCGCGATCAGGTGAAGATCTTTGTCGGCGGCGCGCCCATCACACAGGGGTACAGCGACGAGATCGGCGCGGATGCCTATTGCCCGGATGCTGCATCGGCGGCGCGCACAGCGGTCGCGATGCTGCGCGGTGCATAAGAGGAAATGCGGTGCCCGGCGGTGCGGATTTGCGCACCACCGGGCACTTTTCCTGCCCGGGACGCGCGAATTCGTCGAAATGGATAGAGAAAAAACGAAAGTGCCGGTATGTTTCAGATTCTTGAATAATTGCTTTTTGGTGCCGCGAGATTTATAATCAAGGCGTTCCAATAAGTGCACACAGATACTTTCAGGTATAGGCGGGGAAGTCACATGGGCCCCGCGTCTCTACCGGGCGGCCCTTGAATTGCCCGACTACCGGAATGCAGCACACACAGCTAATCATCGCTGTGTGAGTTTTGCCGTTTCGGTGGAGTGTCAAAGACGCTCCGCCGTTTTTTATTTGGATAAAGAGCGGAAACGCTTTTTATGGATCGATTTTCAAGGAGGGTTATTGATGCGTACTCGCAAGGCCAAGGATCGCGCGCGCCTCATGCAGGCGGCTCTGGGTCAGATCCCGTGCGATCTGACGATCGGCAACGTACAGTTTTTCAATGTCATTACGGGAGAAATCTATCCGGCCAGTGTCGACATACTGGACGGATTTGTCGTTTTGGTGCGTGAGGAGGGACAGAAGACGATCCTTCCGTCCAGGTCGTACTACGATGGTCAGGGACGCTATCTGATCCCCGGCTACATCGACACGCACATGCACATCGAGAGCACGATGATGATCCCCGAGAACCTCGCCCGCGCCATTCTGCCGTGGGGCACGACGACCGTCTGCACCGACCCGCATGAGATTGGCAACGTCATGGGGCTCGACGGCGTGCGCTTCATGCTTGAAAACGCGAAGAAGTCCAAGCTGCGCCAGTATGTGCTCGCCCCGTCGTGCGTGCCGTCCCTGCCCGGGATGGAAAACGCCGGCGCGGAGTTTCATGCCGAGGAGGTCGGCGAACTGCTCGACATGGACGACGTTGTCGGCATTGCCGAGATCATGGACTATGTCGGCGTCATGCACGACAGCGAGCGTATGCACACCATCATCGATGAGGGCCTGCGCCGCGGCATGTTCCTGCAGGGACACGCGCCCTACTGCTTCGGCCGTGAGCTCGCGGCCTACCGCATCGGCGGTCCGGTGTCCGACCACGAGAGCGTGAACGCCGACGAGGTGCGCGCGAAGCTCCGCGCCGGTATGCACATCAACCTCCGCGCAAGCTCCCTTATCGACAACCTTTCGTTCCTTGTTGACGGCTGCAAGGATCAGCCGTGGCGTGATTTCGTGTCCGTCTGCACGGACGACGTGCACGCCAAGGATCTGCTCACCGTCGGTCATATCAACAACGTCGTGCGCAAGGCGGTCGCCTCCGGGCTCGACGGCCGCGAGGTCGTCAAGATGGCGACGCTCAACGCCGCGCGCGAATACGGCTTTGACGATCTCGGCGCGATCGCACCGGGCTACATCGCCGATATGCAGCTGGTCGACGCGCTCGACGGCAGCCGCCCGAAGGCCGTGTTCACCGAGGGCGTGCTCGTCGCGGAGGACGGCAAGTATCTCGGCGGCGACTGCATGACGGGCGGCTATGACCTGCCGAACACGGTCAACATGCCGCAGATCGCAGGGCCGGAATCCTTCGTGCTGCGTGTGCCCGAGGGCTACACCGGCGACACGATCCGCGTCAACGTCATGGTGTCCGAGGACGGCAACCGTATCCTGCGCCACGTTGAGCCGGTGGAGCTGCCGGTGCGTGACGGTGTCGTCGATATCAGCGGCGATCCGACGCTCGTGTTCGTCTGCTGCGCCAACCGCTACGGACGCGGCGGCAAGACGATCGCCGTCTATCGCGACTTCGGGCTCGAGCGCGGCGCGCTCGCGTCCACCGTCTCGCACGACAGCCACAACTTCACCGTCAGCTACCACGATCCGAAGGACGCCTTCCGTGCCGCCGAGATCCTGCGTGCATGTGGCGGCGGTGTCTGCGTGATCGATGGGGCAGAGGAGACGCACATTGCGCTCCCGGCCGCCGGTCTCATGAGCCAGAAGCCCTGCGCCGAGGTCGCGGACGAGATCGCGGCCGTGCAGGCTGCGCTCGATGCCATCAGCGGCGGACGGCTCACCCTGCTGGCGACCGCCGTCATGGCGCTGCCGGTGCTGCCGAGCGTGGTCATTACGGATATGGGCCTCGTCAACGGCACGAACCAGACGTTCGTACCCGTGTTTGCGGATACGGAAGCATAAACGAATCGGCTAACGAGAAAGGATAAGGAGTATTTGATGGAGAAATTCTTCAAGCTCGGCCTGCGCGGTACGGATAAAAAAACCGAGATCATCGCGGGCCTGACCACCTTTATGACCATGGCGTATGTGCTGGCTGTCCAGCCGGCTGCGATCTGCGGCGGCGAGGCGTACATCACGGACGTCAACGGCGTTGTTATCACCAAGTCCGCCATCATGATCACCTGCGCGCTCGTGTCCGGGCTCATCACGCTGCTGATGGCCTTCTACACGAACTTCCCCTTTGCACTTTCGACCGGCATGGGCTCAAACTTCATCCTCGGCGCACTCATCCAGTCGCAGGCGCTGAGCTTCGGCGCGGCCATGGTGATCACGCTCATCTCCGGCATCGTGTTTCTCCTGCTGACGGTCTTCGGCCTGCGCGACCTGATCGTGCGCGTCATCCCCAAGAACATCAAGATCGCGATCTCTGCATCCATCGGCTTTTTCATTGCCTATCTCGGTTTCCAGAATAGCGGCATCGGCTCGTTTGAAAACGGCATCGCCCTCGGCAATCTCGCCGATCCCGCCGTGCTGTTGGCCATTGGTGGACTGCTGCTCATCATCGTGCTCAACGCCCTGCATGTCAAAGGCGCGATCCTCATCAGCATCATCGCCACCACGCTTATCGGCATCCCGCTCGGCGTGACGACGCTCAACGGCGTCGCGGCCATGCCGGATTTCGGCGACCTCGGCAACGTCATGTTCAACCTCGATTTCAAGGGCGTATTCACCGCGAGCGGCTTGATCCTCGTGTTTGTGTGCTTCTTCGGTGATTTCTTCTCCACGCTCGGCACGGTGCTCGCCGTTGCCAACCGTGCCAATATGCTCGATGAACACGGCAATCTGCCCGGCATTGAGCGCCCCTTCCTCGTCGATGCCATCGGCACGTGCATCGGCGCACTGACCGGCAACACCACCATCACGACCTTTGTCGAGTCCACCTCCGGCGTGGAGGCCGGCGGCCGCACCGGTCTGACTGCGCTCGTCGCAGGCATCATGTTCCTGCTGACCATCTTCCTCGCGCCGCTGTTCGTCGCCATCCCGTATGCCGCGACCGGCCCGGCGCTGATCTATGTCGGCTTCCTCATGCTCAAGGGCTTCACGGAGATCGACTTCACGGATTACGATGAGTCCATCGGTCCGTGCGTCATGATGATGTTCACGGCCTTCACCGGCACCATCACCAACGGCCTCGGTGCCGGCATCATCGTGCACGTGCTCGTCAAGCTCGTGCGCGGTAAGGCCAAGGAGATCCACCCGATCATGTACCTGCTGTGCGCACTCATGGTCCTGTACTTCATCGTTGGGTAACCTGCGCCGCTCTTCCTAAATGCAGAAAGCCTCCGGCGGATCTTCCGCCGGAGGCCTTTTTGCGCGCTCGGGAAAAACAAAAACGCCAAGGTACATCGTACCTTGGCGTTTTTGGTGCGGGAGATGGGACTTGAACCCACACGTCTATGGTTGGACACAGGCACCTCAAGCCTGCCTGTCTACCGATTCCAGCACTCCCGCATACGCATATGCACTTGTCAAATGCATGAGTTATTATAACAGATACGCGCGGAATGTCAACCACAAATTTTCGACTCAGGTCGATTTTTTTGATTTTCTCTCCGCGGGGGCAGTTTGGCACGTCTCCGTCACCAGAACGGCCGTCAGAACGGCGAGCGCTGCGATGAGCGCGAGCGCACCGTCAGCCATCGGCAGCAGGTAGCGCATACGCAGGTAGGCATGGTAGCCGAGCAGGGAAGCGAACTCGCACAGCAGCGCCGGGAGCGCAAGCTGCGGCCATGCGGCCGCAAGGGCGAGCGTGAGCGCATCGGCGGCGAAGAAATAGCGGTCGTGCATGTGCGGCAGGAAAAACGGGATCGCAGCGGCGAGCACCGCCGCCGCCAGTAGCAGCGCGCGGTCGGAGCAATCGTCCCGATGCAGCCAGAACCAGACGGCAAGCGCCGCGATCACGAGCGCGGCCGCACCGATGCCGAGCCTGGCTGCGGTGTCGGGGGTTGCCACATCCCGAAAGAGCGCAAAGACGGACGGGGAATTGTAGTTGAGCCCCGTGCCGATGCTGCCCGTCTGCTGAAACGGGATCGTCAGCGCATCCCACAGTCCGCGCCCCGCGATGACGGCCGGGAGCACCATGACGACGCACACGGCGGGAAAGGCGAGTGCATGGCGGAGCTTGACGCGCCGCGTGAGCCAGAAGAGCAGAAAGACCGGCATGACGAACACCGCCTGAAGCTTGAAGGCGAACGACGCACCGATGCTGACCACGCCGAGCAGCGGATGCCCGGACAGGACAAGATAGACGCTCAGCACGGCGAGGGCGGCATACACGCTGTCGCACTGTCCCCAGAGCGCGCCGTTGAGCACGACCGTCGGATAGAAGAGCACGAGGAAAAACGCCGTGAGCTTCCACGCGGCACTCCGGCGAAACAGCCCCACGAGCTGCATGACGGACCACGCGAGCACAATGTCAAACAGAATACTCAAGAGCTTGATGAGGTGCAGATCTGGCAGGGAGCTGCCGCTGATGAGCGCCAGGAACGTCAGATACGGTACATTATAATTCCCGACCGGCTCGCGCAGCGCGGCGAGACCGCCGTGCGTGCGGAAGAAATCGACCCATGCGCTCAGAAAATATGTATAGTCGTCCGTCACGTAATTCAGGCACGCACCGCGCAGCACAAACGCCGCCGTCAGCAGCAGCGCAGCGCACAGTACGTGCGCCGGTTTCGGCAACACACCGGTGCGCCACAGCAGTACCAGCGCAAGCCCGGCCTCGGCGGCGAGAAGCAGACAGACGCGGATATCCATGGCCATCCCTCCGAAGATACAAAAAAGCGGCAGGGCGATACGCTCCTGCCGGCGGAAAATTCACAAAATAACACTTGACAACCAGCGCGCGTAAATGGTAAAATATCACGCTATGTGTCTTGAAAGCGGAAGAAACTACTTCCGCAACTTACAAGATTATTTTAGCGGATTGACCGTAAAAATGCAACAGGTCAAAAAAGTATTTCACAACCCTACCGGGTGTTCACAGTCTCAAAAGAAGGAGTGTTCGCCATGCCAAAGGCAGTCACCTACGGAAAAACCGAACGAATGAGCTTTGCCCGTCACGAGGAGATCCAGAGCATGCCGAATCTTCTGGAGATCCAGAAGAATTCGTACAAATGGTTCCTCGAAGAGGGTCTGCGTGATGTGTTCAAGGATGTGGACGTCATCACCGACTATTCCGGCAACCTCGAGCTGCGCTTCGTGGATTACGCCATGGACGAGAATCCGAAGTACACCGAGGAGGAGTGCAAAGCGCGCGATGCCACGTATGCGGCCCCGCTGAAGGTCAGCGTCCGCCTGCGCAACAAGGAGACCGAGGAGATCAAAGAGCAGGAGATCTTCATGGGCGATTTCCCGATCATGACGCCCAGCGGCACCTTCGTCATCAACGGCGCGGAGCGTGTCATCGTCTCGCAGATCGTGCGTTCCCCCGGCGTGTACTATGACAAGAAGACCGACAAGGCCTACAACTCTACCTACGGCACGACCGTCATTCCGTACCACGGCGCATGGCTCGAGTACGAGACCGACCTCAACGACATCTTCAACTGCCGCATCGATAAAAACCGCAAGCTGCCGGTGACTTGGTTCATCAAGGCCATGGGCGCGTACAAAGCGGATAATCCGAACACCTGGCTGTCCTGCATCGCGGATATGACGACCGGCGTCGTCACCAACGAGCAGATCAAGGAAGTGTTCGATAACGATGCGCGCATCGTCGCCACCCTCGACAAGGACACCTGCAACTCCCGCGAGGAGGCGCTCGTCGAGATCTACCGCAAGCTCCGTCCGGGCGATCCCCCGACGGTGGAGAGCTCCGAGTCCCTGCTTGAGGGCCTGTTCTACGACCGCCGCCGCTACGACATTTCCAATGTCGGCCGCTATAAGTTCAACAAAAAGCTCGGCCTGCGCAGCCGCATCGCCGGCCATATGCTGGCCGCTCCGGTCGTCGATCCGATGACCGGCGAGATCATCGCCGAGGCGGGCGAGGTGCTCACGCGCGAGCGCGCCGAGGAGATCGCCGAGGCCGGCGTCAATGACGTCTATCTGGACGTGGATGGCAAGTCCATCCGCGTGTTCGGCAACGGCATGGTCGATATGAAGCACTACGTTGACTTCGACCCGGCCGAGCTCGGCATCAAGGAGCTCGTGCGCGGCATCATCCTGCGCCAGCTCATGGAGCAGTACGAGGGCGACGCGCTCAAGGAAGCTATCGAGGAGAACATCGACCTGCTCATCCCGAAGCACATCATCGCCGACGATATGTTCGCGTCCGTCAACTATCTGTGCTGCCTGGCGCACGGCATCGGCGAGCCGGATGATATCGACCACCTCGGCAACCGCCGCGTGCGCAGCGTGGGCGAGCTGCTGCAGAATCAGTTCCGCATCGGCTTCAGCCGCATGGAGCGCGTGATCCGTGAGCGCATGACGCTGCAGGATCTCGACGTGGTCACCCCGCAGTCGCTCATCAACATCCGTCCTGTGACGGCCTCCATCAAGGAGTTCTTCGGCAGCAGCCCGCTGTCCCAGTTCATGGACCAGACCAACCCGCTGGCAGAGCTGACGCACAAGCGCCGTATCTCCGCACTCGGCCCCGGCGGCCTGTCGCGTGAGCGCGCAAGCTTCGACGTGCGTGACGTGCACTACAGCCACTACGGCCGTATGTGCCCGATCGAGACGCCGGAAGGTCCGAACATCGGTCTGATCAGCTACCTCGCGTCCTACGCCCGCGTGAACGAGTACGGCTTCCTCGTGACGCCGTTCCGCCGCGTGGAAAAGGGCACCTGCCGCGTGACCGACGACGTCGAGTACATGACGGCGGACGTCGAGGACCGCTACATCGTCGCGCAGGCGAGCGAGCCTGTCGATGAAAACGGCTGCCTCATCAACGACCGTATCACCTGCCGCCACCGCGACGAGATCGTCGAGGTCGACCGTGACCGCGTCGACTACATCGACATCTCCCCGCGCATGATGGTCTCCATCGCGACGGCCATGATCCCGTTCCTGGAAAACGACGACGCGAACCGTGCCCTCATGGGCGCGAACATGCAGCGTCAGGCCGTGCCGCTGATGGTCACACAGGCGCCGATCGTCGCCACCGGCATCGAGCACAAGCTGTGCGTGGACTCCGGCGTGGTCGTGCTCGCCGAAGGCGACGGCGTTGTGCTGGCCGTGTCGGCCGACAACGTCAAGGTGCGCTACGACAGCGGCGAGATCAAGGACTACAAGCTCATCAAGTTTGCCCGCTCCAACCAGGGCACGTGCATCAACCAGCGTCCGATCGTTGCCGTCGGCGACCGCCTGAGCGAGGGCGACGTCATTGCCGACGGTCCGGCCACCTCGCAGGGCGAGATCGCGCTCGGCAAGAACCTGCTGGTCGGCTTCATGACCTGGGAAGGCTACAACTACGAGGACGCCGTTCTCATCAACGAGCGTCTGGTCATGGAGGACGTCTACACCTCCATTCATATTGAAGAGTTCGAGTGCGACGCGCGCGACACGAAGCTCGGCCCCGAGGAGATCACCCGTGACATCCCCGGCGTCGGCGACGATGCGCTCAAGTATCTCGACGACCGCGGCATCATCTGCGTCGGTGCAGAGGTGCGCAGCGGTGATATTCTGGTCGGCAAGGTCACGCCGAAGGGCGAGACCGATCTGACCGCCGAGGAGCGCCTGCTGCGCGCCATCTTCGGCGAGAAGGCGAGAGAAGTCCGCGACACCTCGCTCAAGGTCCCGCACGGCGAGGCCGGCATCGTGGTCGACGTCAAGCGCTTCACCCGCGAAAACGGCGACGAGATGTCCCCGGGTGTCAATGAGGTCGTGCGCGTGTACATTGCGCAGAAGCGTAAGATCTCCGTCGGCGACAAGATGGCAGGCCGCCACGGCAACAAGGGCGTCGTGTCCCGCATCCTCCCGCGCGAGGATATGCCGTACCTGCCGGACGGCACGCCGCTCGACATCGTGCTCAACCCGCTGGGCGTGCCTTCCCGTATGAACATCGGTCAGATGCTCGAGGTGCACCTCGGCTATGCGGCACAGGCGCTCGGCTGGAAGGTTGCCACGCCGGTCTTTAACGGCGCGAACGAGGAAACAATCCGCGAGACGCTCGTCAAGGCCGGTCTGCGTGAGGACGGCAAGAGCGAGCTCTATGACGGCCGCACCGGTCAGAAATTCGATAACGACGTCACGGTCGGCTGGGTCTACTTCCTCAAGCTCCACCACCTCGTCGATGATAAGATCCACGCCCGCAGCACCGGCCCGTACAGCCTCGTCACGCAGCAGCCGCTCGGCGGCAAGGCGCAGTTCGGCGGCCAGCGCTTCGGCGAAATGGAAGTCTGGGCGCTCGAGGCTTACGGCGCGGCTTACACCCTGCAGGAGATCCTGACGGTGAAGTCCGACGACGTGACCGGCCGCGTGCGCACGTACGAAGCCATCGTCAAGGGCGAGAACATCCCGCAGCCGGGCGTGCCCGAGTCGTTCAAGGTGCTCATCAAGGAGCTGCAGTCCCTGTGTCTGGATGTGCGCATCCTCGACGAGAACGGCGACGAGATTGAGCTCAAGGACGACGAGGATGATTTCATCCCCGGTATGCGTGACGAGATGTCCTACAAGTCCGACGATGACGAGATCACCGGCAGCGGCTTCACGATCGAGGACGTGCCGGTCGATGAGGACGATGACCTCGGCACATTTTCCGCCAATGACGGTGACGACTACACGGATGACGCTGATAAGGAGGAGGAATAAAACATGAGCTACACCCCGTTTGATGCAATTCAGATCGGCATTGCCTCCCCTGAGATGATCCTTTCCTGGTCCTCCGGCGAAGTGAAAAAGCCCGAGACCATCAACTACCGCACGCTCAAGCCCGAGCGTGACGGTCTGTTCTGCGAGCGCATTTTCGGACCCACGAAGGACTGGGAGTGCCACTGCGGCAAGTATAAGAAGATCCGCTACAAGGGCAAGATCTGCGACCGCTGCGGCGTGGAAGTCACGCGCGCAAAAGTCCGCCGCGAGCGCATGGGCCACATCGAGCTGGCCGCGCCCGTGAGCCACATCTGGTACTTCAAGGGCATTCCGTCGCGCATGGGTCTGATCCTCGATCTGACCCCGCGCATTCTGGAGAAGGTGCTGTACTTCGGTGCGTACATCGTCACTGACCCCGGCATGACGCCGCTGCAGCGCTGCCAGATCCTGTCCGAAAAAGAGTACCGCGATATGCGCGAGAAGTATGAGGACGATTTTGAGGCCGGCATGGGTGCTGAGGCCATCAAGAAGCTCCTGCAGCAGATCGACTGCGCCAAGCTCTCCGAGCAGCTGCGCGCCGAGCTTGAGGAGGCCAGCGGCCAGAAGAAGGCCAAGATCGTCAAGCGTCTGGAGGTCGTCGAGGCCTTCCACCGCAGCGGCAACCGCCCTGAGTGGATGATCATCGACGTGCTGCCGGTCATCCCGCCCGAAATCCGCCCCATGGTGCAGCTCGACGGCGGCCGCTTTGCCACGTCCGACCTCAATGACCTGTACCGCCGCGTCATCAACCGCAACAACCGTCTCAAGCGCCTCATGCAGCTCAACGCGCCGGACATCATCGTCCGCAACGAGAAGCGTATGCTGCAGGAAGCCGTTGACGCCCTGATCGACAACGGCCGCCGCGGCCGCGCCGTCACAGGCGCCAACTCCCGCGCGCTCAAGTCCCTGTCCGATATGCTCAAGGGCAAGCAGGGCCGCTTCCGCCAGAACCTGCTCGGCAAGCGTGTCGACTACTCCGGCCGAAGCGTTATCGTCGTCGGCCCGGATCTGAAGCTCTATCAGTGCGGCGTGCCGAAGGAAATGGCCATTGAGCTCTTCCGCCCGTTTGTCATGAAAAAGCTCGTCGAGGACGGCGTTGCCAACAACATCAAGTCCGCCAAGAAGATGGTCGACAAGCAGCGTACCGAGGTCTGGGACGCGCTCGAGGTCGTCATCAAGGATCACCCGGTCATGCTCAACCGTGCGCCGACGCTCCACCGTCTGGGCATTCAGGCGTTCGAGCCCGTGCTTGTCGAGGGCCGTGCGCTCAAGCTGCACCCCCTGTGCTGCACCGCGTTCAACGCCGACTTTGACGGTGACCAGATGGCGATCCATGTCCCGCTGTCCGCGGAGGCGCAGGCTGAGGCGCGTATCCTCATGCTCTCGGCAAACAACCTCCTCCGCCCGCAGGACGGCCACCCCGTCACCGTGCCGACGCAGGATATGATCCTCGGCGCGTACTACCTGACCTACGTCCGCCTCGGCAAGGCCGAGAAGGGTGCCGAGCAGGTGTTCGTGACCGATGCCGGCGACACCGATCTGCCGGTGAACGAGATCGTGGATGCCGACGACTTTGTCGCCGCGCACAAGCAGGCCGAGGCCGACGGCAAGACGCCGCCGAGCTACAAGCCGCTCAAGGTGTACCGCGATCCGAACGAGGCCATCATGGCTTATAACTACGGCGATGTCGGCCTGCACGCGCCGATCCTTGTGCGCGTTGCGCGCGAGGTTGACGGTGAGCTGCTGCACCGCACGATCGAGACGACCGTCGGCCGCATCATCTACAACGAGCCCATCCCGCAGGATCTCGGCTACGTGGATCGCACCGATCCCGAGCACATGTTCGATCTTGAGGTCAGCTTCAAGGTCGGCAAGAAGCAGCTCGGCAAGATCATTGACCGCTGCATCGAGAAGCACGGCTTCACCGTTGCGACCGAGGTGCTCGATAACGTCAAGGCCCTTGGCTACAAGTACTCCACCATCGGCGCCATCACGATCTCCATCGCGGACATGACCGTCCCGGACGAGAAGAAGACCCTCATCGCCGCCACAGAGAAGAAAGTCATCAGCATTGAAAAGCAGTATAAGCGCGGCTTCATTACGGAAGACGAGCGCTACCGTCTGGCCGTGTCCGAGTGGGAAAAGACCACCAAGGACGTCACCTCGGCCCTGCAGAACTGCCTCGATGAGTTCAACCCGATCTATATGATGGCGGACTCCGGCGCCCGTGGTTCCATGGCGCAGATCCGTCAGCTTGCCGGTATGCGCGGCCTGATCGCGAACACCGCCGGTAAGACCATCGAGATCCCGATCAAGGCGAACTACCGCGAGGGTCTGTCCGTCCTCGAGTACTTCATCTCGTCCCGAGGCGCTCGTAAGGGCCTGGCCGATACCGCACTGCGTACCGCCGACTCCGGTTACCTGACGCGCCGTCTGGTCGACGTTTCGCAGGATGTCATCATCCGCGAGCCCGACTGCGGTACGACCGACGGCATCATGGCGCGCGCCGTGTTTGACAAGGGACAGGAGGTCCAGAGCCTCGGCGAGAGCATCCACGGCCGCTACCCGGCCGAGCCCGTCGTGTCGCCCAAGACCGGCGAGGTGCTGTTCGATACCGACCATATGCTCATGCCGGATGATGCCAAGGTGCTCGAGGAGCACGGCATCGAGGAAGTCAAGATCCGCAGCGTCATGACCTGCGAGGCGCGCAGCGGCGTCTGCGCCAAGTGCTATGGTATCAACCTGGCCATCGGCCAGCCGGTCAACGCCGGCGAGGCGGTCGGCGTCATCGCCGCCCAGTCCATCGGCGAGCCGGGCACGCAGCTGACCATGCGAACCTTCCACACCGGCGGCGTCGCCGGCGACGATATCACGCAGGGCCTCCCGCGTGTTGAGGAATTGTTCGAGGCGCGCAAGCCGAAGAAGATGGCCACCCTCGCCGAGATCCCTGGCATCGTCAGCGTCGAGGAGACGAAGAAGACCTCCATCTACGCCGTCACGATCACCAACCCGGTCGATGGTGAGACTGTCACCTACAACCTGCCGTACTCTTCCGGCATCCTCGTTGCCAACGGCGACACGGTCACGAAGGGCCAGCCGCTCTCGAGCGGCGCGTACAGCCCGCATGACGTGCTGCGCATCTGCGGCGTGGACGCCTGCCAGCAGTATATCATCCAGGAGGTCCAGAAGGTCTACCGTCAGCAGGGCGTTGACATCAACGACAAGCACATCGAGATCATCGTCCGCCAGATGATGCGCAAGGTCCGCATCGACGATTCCGGCAGCACGGATCTGCTGTCCGGCGCTGTCGTGGACCTGCACGAGTTCCGCGCAGCCAACCGCGCCATCGCCGAGCGCATCGCGGCAGGGGAGACCGACCTCGTGCCCGCCACGGCCGAGCACGTGCTCATGGGCATCACCAAGGCCTCGCTCGCGACCGAGAGCTTCCTGTCGGCGGCCTCCTTCCAGGAGACGACGAAGGTGCTCACCGATGCTGCCATCAAGGGCAAGATCGACCATCTGGTCGGCCTGAAGGAGAACGTCATCATCGGCAAGCTCATCCCCGCCGGCAGCGGCCTTGCCTGCTACCGCAACTTTGAGACGAACGAGGAGCCGATCGCTCCCGCTGAGCCCGAGGACGACGGTGTGGATCTGTCCGATCTCGCCAACATCTCCAACGCGCTCTGATCGCCGAATACCAATTGTTTCACCGGGATATGTTCACATATCCCGGTGAAATTTTCACTTTCGACTTGAATAAAAATACTTGACGAATCTTGTGCAATATGCTAAAATCCTATTTTGCGTGGGCGTGCGCCCACTGCTTTGCCGCGCCTGTGTAAAAAGCACAAAAAGTCCGGAGTTTTCCGAAATAATTCCGGCAGAATCACGGTTTATCCGGTGCTGCTTTTTGGCATCGTATAAATAAATCATTTTTCGAGGAAAGGAGGAAAACCATGCCTACTTTTAACCAGTTGGTGAGAAAGGGCAGAGAAAAGGCTACCTACAAGTCTGCGTCTCCCGCCATGCAGAAGGGTCTCAACACCCTGAAGAACCGCGAGACCGATCTGAGCGCTCCTCAGAAGAGAGGCGTCTGCACTGCCGTGCGTACCTCTACCCCCAAGAAGCCGAACTCCGCGCTTCGTAAGATCGCCCGTGTGCGTCTGACCAACGGCTACGAGGTAACCGCCTACATCCCGGGCATCGGTCACAACCTGCAGGAGCATAGCGTCGTTATGATCCGCGGCGGCCGTGTCAAGGATCTCCCCGGCGTTCGTTACCACATCATCCGCGGCACCCTCGATACGCAGGGCGTTTCCGGACGTATGCAGGCCCGTTCCAAGTACGGTGCCAAGCGGCCGAAGGCAGGAAAGAAGTAAGTTCCAACAGCATTTTTTGCCCTGTTGTTAACTGATATATATTATCGTTGACCTCGGGGCGCAGACGGAGATGCGCTGCATCTTCGAGTACCTGTGAAGTCATTTTTTAATGAAGGAGGGAAGTATAGTGCCCAGAAGAGGTAACGTTCCCAAAAGAGAAGTTTTGCCGGATCCGATGTACAACAGCGTTCTGGTGACGAAGCTCGTCAACAGCGTGATGCTCGACGGCAAAAAGGGTGTTGCTCAGAAGGTCGTGTACGATGCTTTTGACATCATCAAGGAAAAGACCGGCAAGGAACCGCTTGACGCGTTTACCGAAGCCCTGAACAACATCATGCCGAGCCTCGAAGTCAAGGCTCGCCGCGTCGGCGGCGCAACCTACCAGGTTCCTATGGAAGTGCGTCCTGAGAGACGCCAGACGCTCGGCCTGCGCTGGCTGACGGGCTATGCCCGCAAGCGCAGTGAAAAGACCATGAAGGAGCGCCTCGCAGGCGAGATCATGGATGCCTGCAACAACACCGGCGCTGCTGTGAAGAAGCGCGAAGACACGCACAAGATGGCCGAGTCCAACAAGGCGTTCGCACACTTCCGCTGGTAATCTTCCGACTAGGAGCTATCAATTATGCCCAGACAATATTCCCTTGAAAACACAAGAAACATTGGCATCATGGCGCACATCGACGCCGGTAAGACGACCACGACGGAACGCATTCTGTTCTACACGGGCGTCAACCACAAGCTCGGTGAGACCCATGAAGGCACCGCCACCATGGACTGGATGGCGCAGGAGCAGGAGCGCGGCATCACGATCACGAGCGCTGCGACCACTTGCTTCTGGAAGGGCAACCGCATCAACATCATCGACACTCCGGGCCACGTCGACTTCACCGTTGAGGTCGAGCGCAGCCTGCGCGTGCTCGATGGCTGCGTGACGGTCCTCTGTGCCAAGGGCGGCGTTGAGCCGCAGTCCGAGACGGTCTGGAGACAGGCTGACCATTACAATGTTCCCCGCATGATCTACATCAACAAGATGGACATCATGGGCGCGAACTTCTACAACGTTGTGGACATGGTGCATGATCGCCTGCGCTGCAATGCTGTTCCGATCCAGCTGCCGATCGGCGCTGAGGCAGATTTCCGCGGCATCATCGACCTGATCGAGATGAAGGCGGACGTCTACTACGACGATCTCGGCAAGGATATGCGCGTCGAGGAGATCCCCGAGGATATGCGCGACGAGGCTGAAGAGTACCGCACGCAGCTGATTGAGGCGGTCGCCGATTTCGACGACGAGATCATGGAGCTGTATCTTGAGGGTGAGCAGGTGCCCACCGAAAAGATCAGAGCGGCCATTCGCAAGGCCACGACGCAGGTCAAGTTCGTCCCGATCGTGTGCGGCACGTCCTATAAGAATAAGGGTGTGCAGAAGCTGCTGGACGCCATCGTCGATTATATGCCGTCCCCGCTGGACATCCCGCCGATCACCGGCACCGTGCCCAAGACGGACGAGGTCGAGCACCGCGCCGCGGACGATTCCGCGCCGTTCTCCGCTCTGGCCTTCAAGATCATGACCGACCCCTACGTCGGCCGCCTGGCGTTCTTCCGTGTCTATTCCGGCACGATCGAAGCCGGCAAATCCGTCCTGAACTCCACGAAGGGCCAGCGTGAGCGTCTGGGCCGCATCCTTTTGATGCACGCCAACCACCGCGAGGATATCACGCAGGTCTATTCCGGTGACATCGCGGCGGCGGTCGGCCTGAAGAACACCACGACCGGCGACACGCTCTGCGACGAGAAGAACCCGATCGTTCTCGAGTCGATGGAGTTCCCGGAGCCGGTTATCCGCGTAGCTATCGAGCCCAAGACCAAGGCCGGACAGGAGAAGATGGACATCGCTCTGGCGAAGCTCGCCGAGGAGGATCCCACCTTCAAAGCCTACACGGACGAGGAGACGGGCCAGACCATTATCGCCGGCATGGGCGAGCTCCATCTGGAGATCATCGTCGATCGCCTTCTGCGCGAGTTCCGCGTCGAGGCGAATGTCGGCAGACCTCAGGTTTCCTATAAGGAGACCATCACCAAGGCCGCTACGGTGGACACGCGCTACGCGCGCCAGACCGGCGGCAAAGGCCAGTTTGCACACGTCAAGCTCACGATCGAGCCCAATGAGCCCGGCAAGGGTTACGAGTTCGTCAACGCGATCACCGGCGGTGCAATCCCGAAAGAGTTTATTCCCTGTGTGGATCAGGGCATCCAGGGCGCGATGCAGGCCGGCGTGCTTGCGGGCTATGAGGTCGTGGACGTGAAGGTCACGCTCATCGACGGCTCGTATCACGAGGTCGACTCGTCCGAGATGGCGTTTAAGATCTGCGGCAGTATGGCATTCAAGGAAGCCTGCCAGAAGGCGGGCCCCACGCTCCTCGAGCCCATCATGAAGGTCGTCGTTACGGCGCCGGAAAGCTACATGGGCGACGTCATGGGCGATATCAATGCCCGCCGCGGTCAGATCGCCGGTACGGACATCCGCAACGGTGCGGCGATCGTCACTGCAAACGTGCCGCTGGCATCCATGTTCGGCTACGCGACCGACCTGCGCAGCAAGACGCAGGGCCGCGCCACCTACAGCATGGAGCCCAGTCATTTCGTAGAGTTGCCGAAGTCTCTTCAGGAGAAGATCATCCACGGCAGCAACTGACCTGCGCAACCGGCACAATGTGCCTTATAAGAAGTAAGTCACAACATTATTTTAGAATTAGGAGGATATTCTAATGGCAAAGCAGATGTTCAATAGAAGCAAGCCCCATGTCAATATCGGCACCATCGGCCATATCGACCACGGCAAGACCACCCTGACCGCTGCGATCACGAAGGTTCTGTCCCTGTCCGACCCGAACAGCGCTGAGTTCGCCGCCTACGACCAGATCGATAAGGCTCCGGAGGAGAAGGCTCGTGGTATCACGATCAACACCGCTCACGTTGAGTACCAGACCGACGACCGCATCGGCGCCGACGGCACCGAGATCAAGGGCCGCCACTATGCGCACGTTGACTGCCCGGGCCACGCCGACTATATCAAGAACATGATCACCGGCGCTGCTCAGATGGACGGCGCGATCCTCGTCATTGCCGCTTCCGACGGCCCGATGGCTCAGACCCGTGAGCACCTGCTGCTCGCCCGTCAGGTCAACGTTCCGTACGTGCTCGTCTTCCTGAACAAGGTCGACCAGGTCGACGATCCCGAGCTGCTCGAGCTCGTCGAGATGGAAGTCCGTGAGCTGCTCGACAAGTACGATTTCCCGGGCGACGACACCCCGATCATCAAGGGCTCCGCTCTGAACGCCCTGATTTCCGAGTCCACCGATCCGAAGGCCCCCGAGTATGCCTGCATCTGGGAGCTCATGGACGCTGTTGACACTTGGATCAAGACCCCGGAGCGTGCCGCTGACAAGCCGTTCCTGATGCCCATCGAGGACGTGTTCACCATCTCCGGCCGTGGCACCGTCGTTACCGGCCGTGTCGAGCGTGGCGTTGTCAAGGTTGGCGATAAGGTTGAGATCGTCGGCATCAAGGACACCCAGGAGACCACCGTCACCGGCACCGAGATGTTCCACAAGACCCTCGAGTTCGCCGAGGCTGGCGACAACGTCGGCTGCCTGCTCCGCGGCATCGACAAGAAGGGCGTTGAGCGTGGCCAGGTTCTCGCTGCTCCGAAGTCCATCCACCCCCACACCAAGTTCAAGGGCCAGGTCTACGTCCTGTCCAAGGAAGAGGGCGGCCGTCACACCCCGTTCTTCAACAACTACCGTCCGCAGTTCTACTTCCGTACCACCGACGTGACCGGCGTCATCAGCCTCCCCGAGGGTGTTGAGATGTGCATGCCCGGCGACAACGTCGACATGGACGTCGAGCTGATCACCCCGATCGCCATCGAGCCCGGCCTGCGTTTCGCTATCCGTGAAGGCGGCCGTACCGTTGGTTCCGGTGTTGTCATCGCCATCAACGAGTAATTCATCGCTTTGAAATTCTCCTCCGGCTTTGCCGGGGGAGAATTTTTTTAGATGCCTGATGAGACAAAGCGGCGGGCTGCCCATCTCGGACAGCCCACCGTTTGTTATCAGGTTTCGGTTAACTGCGTTTTTCATTGTCTGCGCGCAGCTGCGCATATGCGATCACGGCGACGATGCAGTACCCGGCAAGTGAGATCACAGACGCCTCAATGCCAAATTGCCCGCCCGTGACGGCGAAGCTGCGTGACTCGAGCACATAGCTCACGATGGCGTGCGCATCTGCCGTCTCGCCGATCGAGAGTCCGCCGCCGATGATCACGATGTTCCAGATGGCGTGCACGATCCCGCTGTTCCAGACCGAGCCGCTTTGCAGCGCAATGAGCGAAAACATCACGCCGACCATCGTTCCGGCGAGGATGACGAGCAGACAGCTTCCAAGCGTAAAATCCGCGCCCAGAATGTGCACAATGCCAAACAGGAGCGACGGCACAATGACGGCGACGACCTTGTTCCAACGCTGCGCAAAGAGGTTCAGGATCACACCGCGAAAGACCATTTCCTCCACGAAACCGGCGGCGATGCCGGTGAACGCGATCCCGGCGCTGAGTGTGCTGAACATTTCATCGCCGCGCACATCCGCGCGCACAAATGTGCCGCGAAAGAGCAGCAGATAGCAGCCGGTCACAGCCAGCGGCAGGAGCACCGCCGTGATTGCCCAGCGGGGCTGAATGTGCAGCTTCGGCATCCCGAGTGCGGCCGTATGCTCGTGCAGCACCTTTTCGCTCAGCAGCCGCAGCGCAGCGTAGGCAAGACCTGCATACAGGATGCCGGCGATGATGTTGCAGACACCGGCCGGGAGCTTGATCATGGCGAGCAGATCGGCTACTCCCTGCGCGATCAGCTGCGTCAGGATGAGCGATAGAATGGCGGCGAGCGCGCCGCCGAGTGTTTTGTATGTGCGCATGGTTACCCTCCAAAATGAAAAATAGAAATATCGAGATATTTGATCTCACTATTTCTAACTTTTTATATTACCACGTCCGATCCGCATTGTACAGGGAAAATGATTGCATTTCGGCGTTGTTGCCTGCTCCGCTTCGTAAAAACTCCACAAATTTCAGGTGACGTGCGCACAAATCAGCGCCGCGCGTCGCCGATCAGGATGGCTGGGCAGACGAAAAACGCGTTGATTTGCGCCGCAAAATGTGGTACGCTGTCTGCGCGAAAAAGTCCGGCCTCAGCCGGGAAATTGACGCGAATGGAAAGACGACTATGGATTATTATCTTTTGGCAGATATGACGGTGCAGATCGGCTATGAGCTTGCGATCGCCGGCGCGGAGACCTACCGCGTCGAGGAGACGATGCGCCGCGTGATCGCGGCGTATGGCACGGAGGGGCAGGCGTTCGCCATCCCGAACTGCGTCGCCGTGAGTTTCGTGGCGCAAAATACAAAGCCTCTGACGATTATGAAGCGTGTCGGCTACCATGGCAACGACCTTGAGCGCATCGAAAAGCTCAACGCGCTCAGCCGGCGCATCTGCGCCGAGGTGCCGGAACTGGCCGAGGCGCAGCGCTGGCTCAAGGAGACAGTGGCGGGCGTGCGCAGCTACGCCACGGGTGTCTACTATCTCGGCAACTTCATTGCCGCGGCAGGCTTTTGCTGCGTCTTCGGCGGCACGGTACGCGACTGGCTGTGGGCGGGGCTGAGCGGCCTGATCATCGGCTTTGTCACGCGCTGGCTCGACCGGCTCGAGGTCAACCAGTTTTTCAGCACCATCGCGGCGTCGTTTCTCATGGCCCTGCCGGCATATATCGCGGCCGGGCTGGGCTGGCTCGACTGCGTGGCCGTAGTCATCATCGGCGCGCTGATGCTGCTTGTGCCGGGGCTGTTGATCACAAACTCCATGCGCGACATCATCTATGGAGACACGAGCTCCGGCGTCAGCCGAATCGTGCAGGTGCTGCTCTCGGCGTTTGCCATCGCGCTCGGCACGGCGGCCGCGTGGCACGTCACCGCGCCGCTCTATGGCCATGCGGAGGCAGCCGCAGCGCTGACATATCCGCTCTGGGTGCAGGCGATCGCGACGTTTGTCGCCTGCTTCGGCTTCGTGATTCTGTTTAACGTCCACGACTGGGGGCGCGTTTTGTGTGCGCTCGGCAGCGCGCTGACGTGGATCGTGTACCTCCTGTGCATTCGGGCGGGGCACACGGTCTACAGTGCCAACTTCTTTTCCGAGGTCGTGGCCGCGTTTTATTCCGAGGCCATGGGGCGCTGGCGTAAGTGCCCGGTCACGTCCTATCTCGTCATTTCGAGCATTCCGCTGCTGCCCGGCGCGGGCATTTATTATACGATGAGTATCGGGCTTTCGGGCGCGGTGCAGGAGGCGCTGCAAAAGGGACTCGAGACGGCCGGCATCGCGGGCAGTCTTGCAGTCGGTATTCTGCTGGTGTCGACGGTGTTTCGCGTCATGAACGTGCGAAAGCGCCGCCTGACGTCCGGACGCACATGATCAGGGAGGACATGACCATGGAAACGTACCGTGTGCTCTTATTCGATATCGACAACACACTGCTGGACTTCACGGCCGGGGCAATGCAGTCCATGGAGGCCATTTTTCTCGAGGCGGGTTTTGCGTATACCCCGGAGATGTTCGGCGTGTTCCAGACGGAAAACGACAAGCTCTGGGCGCGCATTGAGCGCGGGGAGCTGACGATCGCTGGGCTGCGCGACGTGCGCTGGCAGACGATCCTTGCCTGCCTCGGTCTTGAGGCGGATGGTGCAGCAATGGAGGATGCGTTTCGCATCCGGCTGCACGAGAGTGCCGTGCCGGTCGCGGGCGCGCGGGAGATGCTGGAGCATCTACACGGGAAATACCGCCTGTGCGCTGCGAGCAACGGCCCCTATGCGCAGCAGGTGAACCGGCTGCGCCGCGCGGGGATGTATGATTTTTTCGAGACACTCTTCATCTCCGGGCAGATCGGCGCGGAAAAGCCGAGCACGGTGTTTTTTGACCGCTGCATGGAGCGCTTGCCCGGGGTACGGCCGGAGCAGTGCCTCATGATCGGCGACTCGCTCACGGCGGACATTGCGGGCGGCAGGGCAGCGGGGATGCACACCTGCTGGTTCGACCCGGATGATCGTGGCAGCGCCATGCCGCCGCAGGCGGATCTGCGCATTACGCGGCTGGAACAGTTGACGGATATTCTTTCATGACAGGGCTGGTTTACAAAGACGAAAAGGAGCGCTCGCCAGGATGTGCGAGCGCTCCTTTTGCATATATGCGCCTAAAAACGCGGGAGCAGCCACTCTGCATCCGCGTCAGCCTGTCAAAGAACCTCGTAGAGTTTCGCCGCCGAAGCGGCGAAAAAAAGTCAAATCATTTTCTTCGGCGACATGTGCGGCGGAGAAAATGCCGCTCGGCCTGCAAACGTGCGCGCCGTCCGTCTAAGGCGGACGGCGCGTGCGCTTCAGTCAGGCTGCAAACCCTTCTGTCAAAAAAGGAAACTTTTTTGACAGCAACAAACGCGGGTGCAGATTGCTCTGCACCCGCGTGGGGTTATGCGGTTTTGCGTCAGCCGAAGATCAGATCTTCATGCAGACGTCCCATGCACGCCAGATGACGGTGCGCAGGTTGCCGATGGCAACGCAGTCACCGACGCGGTGCACGTGACGGCCCTTTTCGCCAACCGGAGCAGGCACAAAGCCGATGCCGTTGACGACGTTGTCGCACTCGACGTCGAAGGTCTTTCCGTCCGGACCCTTGACGGTCACGCTGCCGTCGCGGATGGCGGTGATGGTGGAGTGCAGGTAGGTCGGAACCTTGTGGTACTCCATCGCGTCACGCAGGAAGGAGGTGTTGGCAAGGCAGGTAGCCTGTGCCGCGACCAGGTCGCCGGCGTACTCGACGATGATGGGGTGCTTGCCCTGAAGGATCAGGTCGTAAGCCGCCTCGCAGGAGGACTGGCCGCCGCCGAAGAACAGGACCTTGTCGCCGACTTCCTTCTTGTCCTTGAGCAGCTCCGTGAAGCTCAGGGTCTTCTCGAAGCCCGGGATCATGGGCATGGTTCTCGGCACGGAGCCGGTGGCCACGATGATCTCGTCAAAGCCGCGCATGGTGCCAAGGTCGGTAACCTCGGTGTTGAAGCGGATGTCGATGCCCTGCTTCTCGACTTCTTTCTTGTACCACTCAATGAGTTCCTTATCGTTCTCCTTGAAGCTCATCGCGGAAGCGGTGAGGAACAGGCCGCCGAGCTCGTTGGTCTTTTCGAAGATGACCGGCTTGTGGCCGCGCTGCTTGAGCACGAGCGCGCACTCCATGCCGCCGATGCCGGCGCCGATGATGGCGACCTTCTTCGGGCTCTTGGTCGGGACGATCTTATACTTGTTGTGCTGCATCGTGGTCGGGTTCAGCGCGCAGCGGCCCAGATGCAGGGAATCCTGCGTGCTCTGGATGTTCGCGGTGCCCTTGAACTTCGCAAAGTTGAAGCAGCCGTTGTGGCAGCGGATGCAGGGCTTGATCTCGTCCTGACGGCCCTGACGGATCTTGGTGACCCAGTCGGGATCGACGAGGTTCTGACGCGCGATGGCAACTGCGTCAAGACGGCCGGCAGCAATCTCTTCCGCGGCCTTGACCGGATCCATACGGCCGGCGCAGGCGACGGGCTTGTCGGTGAAGTTCTTGATGTGCTCGACGTACTCGAGGTTGCAGTTGTCGGGCATGTACTGAGGCGGATGTGCCCAGTACCACGCATCGTAGGTGCCGTTGTCGCAGTTGAACATGTCGTAGCCGGCTTCCTCGAGGTACTTGACAGCCTTCTCGGACTCGGCCATGTCGCGGCCGAACTCCTCAAAGTCGGTCTCGTACGGCATTGCACCCTTGCCCCAGGCCTTGGTCTTGGAGACGACGGAGTAACGCAGGGACACCGGGAAGTCGGCGCCGGCCTGACGCTTGATGGACTGCACGACCTCGACCGGGAAGCGGAAGCGGTTCTCGAACGAGCCGCCGTACTCGTCGGTACGATGGTTCCAGTTGGCGATGGTGAACTGGTCAAGCAGGTAGCCCTCGTGGACAGCGTGGATCTCAACGCCGTCAACACCGGCCTCACGCAGCAGCTTCGCGGTCTTGCCGAACGCATCGACCATCTCGTGGATCTCTTCCACGGTCATCGGACGCGAGAGCATGTCCTCCTGCCAACGGTTCGGGGTGGCGGAGGCGGACGCGCAGCAGTAGCTGACGTCGATCACGGGTCTGGCGAGCGCACCGAGGAGCTTGTTGTTGTTCAGAGTGACCATCCAGGGGGCAACAGCCATGGAGCGGCCGAAACCAGCGGCGAGCTGAATGAACAGCTTCGAGCCGGTCTTGTGGTACTCGACCATGTAGTCGGCGAGCTCCTTGAACATCTTCTTGTTCTGATAGAGCCATCTGCGGCCCATGGTGTCGCGGACACACTGCATGCCCGGAAGCACCAGACCGACGCCGTCCTTGGCGCGGGTCAGCAGGAAGTTCGCAGCTTCCTTATCGAAGTGGCACGGCTCCAGCCAGCCAAACAGAGAGGTGCCGCCCATGGAGCACTGGACAATGCGGTTCGGGATCTCGACATTGCCAATTTTCCACGGAGTAAACAGCGCGCTATACTTTTCGTCCATGAAATACATCCTTCCTTTTTCTTTGATTACGAAGATGATCCGCCGTTGCTCCCAGCGGGTCATCGGACGCTTCTGTAAGCACACACCGCACAAGATGCATACATACTGTGCATATCATAGCATACATTTTGACAAAAAGCAATGAAATTAAATCGACCGTCTCGTGTATTTTGCTCACAAAAAGCGAAAAAGCGTGACAAATGAGGCAAAAATCGGACGATTTTTTTCAAAGGGAAATATGCGCCGTGCCCGGTGCCGGTATAGGAAAACAACGAAAAACTGCCGGAAAATCGGTGAGAAATATATGAATTTGTGCTTGCAATCCGGTATCGGCTGTGCTATCTTAATACCATTCATTCCTTCACCTATAAAAACGATATGTATTAAGGAGGCTTTCGCAATGGGCGAGCAACTGGATCGCGCGCAGGCTTGGGCGCTGCTGACGGAATTCAATCAGGATCCATTCCATCTGCATCATGCCAGAACGGTCGAGGGTGTCATGCGCAATTTTGCGCAGGAGCTCGGCTATGGGGACGAGGTGGACTTTTGGGGCATTGTCGGTCTGCTGCATGATCTGGACTTTGAACGTTATCCTGACCAGCACTGCATCCGCTCGCAGGAGATCATGCGCGAGCGCGGTCTGGATGAGCGCCTCATCCATGCCACAGCCAGCCATGGCTACGGCATCACGGTCGACATCGTGCCGGAGCATGAGATGGAAAAGGTGCTCTATGCGACCGATGAGCTGACCGGCCTGATCGGTGCGGCGGCACTGATGCGTCCGTCCAAGAGCGTACAGGACATGGAGCTCAAGTCCCTCAAGAAAAAATATAAGAGCAGCGGCTTTGCCGCCGGCTGCTCGCGCGAGGTCATCCAGCGCGGCGCCGATATGCTCGGCTGGAGTCTGGACGAGCTGCTGACGCGCACGCTCGATGCCATGCGCGCGGTCGAGCCGGTCGTGGCGGCTGAGGAAGCCTGAACGTGCAAAAATAACGCCGGGGAGATGCCCCGGCATTTTTGGAGACTGTCAAAAAGTGTTACTTTTTGACAAAGGGGTTAGCGGCCTGACTGCAGCGCACGCGCCGTCCGTCAAGACGGACGGCGCGCACGTTTGCAGGCCGAGAAGTATTTTCTCAGCCGCACATGTCGCCTGAGAAAATGATCGGACTTTCTTTCGCCGCACCGGCGGCGAAACTCTACGAGGTTTTTGACAAGCTGACAAAACGCCGGGGAGGTGCCCCGGCGTTTTTGCGTACAAGATCGCAAAGAACTGTCTTGAATTCCTTGCGATTTGATAGTATATTATTCGTAACACCTGCAAGCAAGGAGGCAACAGATCATGGTGATCTCAACCAAGGGGCGCTATGCGCTGCGCCTGATGATCGACCTGGCGCAGCATTGTGACGAGGGCTACATTTCGCTCAAGACTGTGGCACAGCGGCAGAACGTGTCCCTGAAATATATGGAGGCGATCGCAGCGGCACTCAATCGCGCGAGCCTTGTCCTCAGCCAGCGCGGCAAGGAGGGCGGCTATTGCCTGAGCCGTCCGGCGTGCGACATCACGGTCGCGCAGGTGCTGCACAGCACCGAGGGCAGCATGGCTGCCGTGGCGTGCCTTGAATCCGGGGAGAGCTGCTGCGAGCGCGCGGAGCAGTGTCTGACGCTGCCGATGTGGAAAAAGCTTGACGCCGTCATGGACAACTATCTGTCGAGCGTCTCCGTGCAGGATCTGCTCGACGGCAAAGCGTGACCGTAGCGGTCGGGGAAGGAGAATCAATTCTCTTTCCCCGATTTTTCTTTTTCAAATTCCTATTGACAAGAGGGGAAATACGTGATACCATTTACCCACAAGGAAAGTAGGAATTAGAAAACCGACATATCTGGAGGAGAGCTTATGCGCGTTTATGCAGACAATGCGGCGACCACAAAACTATCCGCCGCTGCAAAGGAAGCCATGCTTCCGTACTTTGATGAGATATACGGAAACCCCAGCACCCTCTACACGCTCGGTCAGGAGGCGGCGGAGCATCTGCTGGCCTGCCGCACAGAGATCGCACAGCTGATCGGCGCGGCTGACCCGCGGGAGATCGTGTTCACCTCCGGCGGCAGCGAGGCCGACAATCAGGCCATCGTCTCTGCCGCCGAGAACGGCGCGCGCAAGGGGAAAAAACACCTCATCTCCACAAAATTTGAGCACCATGCGGTGCTGCACACGCTTGACAAGCTGCGCCGGCAGGGCTTTGAGGTAACGCTGCTGGATGTGCACGAAGACGGCGTTGTGCGCGTCGAGGACGTGGCGGCGGCCATCCGTGACGACACGGCGCTCGTGTCGGTCATGTTCGCCAACAACGAGATCGGCACGCTCCAGCCCATTGAGGCCATCGGCGCGCTCTGCCGCGAGCGGGGTGTTCCGTTTCATACGGATGCGGTGCAGGCGATCGGCCACGTGCCCGTGAATGTGCAGGAGATGAATATCGATATGCTCTCGTGCTCGGCGCACAAATTCCATGGGCCGCGCGGCGTCGGCTTCTTGTACGCCAGACGCGGCATCCCGCTCACGAATATCATCGAGGGCGGCGCGCAGGAGCGCGGCAAGCGCGGCGGCACGGAGAATACTCCGGCGATCGCCGGTATGACGGCGGCGCTGCGCGAGGCGGTCGGCAACATGGATGAGAATATGCGCAAGGTCACACGCCTGCGTGAGACGCTCATCACCGGTCTCTCGACCATCGAGCACGCCCGGCTCAACGGAGACCGCGAGCAACGCGTGCCCGGCACGGTGAACTTCTGCTTCGAGGGCATCGAGGGCGAGTCGCTGCTGCTCCTGCTCGACCGCAAGGGCATTGCCGCTTCGTCCGGCAGCGCCTGCACCTCCGGCTCGCTCGACCCCAGCCATGTGCTGCTGGCGCTCGGGCTGCCGCACGAGGTCGCACACGGCTCGCTGCGTCTGTCCGTGGGCGAATACAACACGGACGAAGAGATGGCCTACATCGTCGAAAATGTCCGTCAGGTGGTCGACTACCTGCGCAGCATCTCCCCGGTGTGGGACGAGCTGGAGACCGGCGTGCGTCCGCACCAGATCTAACAGATAAAACAGATTCAGATAAAGGAGGCTTTCCTATGGCATTGTACAGCGAAAAGGTCATGGACCATTTTGAAAACCCCCGCAACGTCGGCAAAATGCCCGATGCCGACGGCATCGGCGAGGTCGGCAACGCCAAGTGCGGCGACATTATGCGCATGTACATCAAGGTTCGCGACGATGTGATCACGGACGTGAAGTTCAACACCTTCGGCTGCGGCAGCGCAATCGCGTCCTCGTCGATGGCGACCGAGATGATCAAGGGCAAACCGGTCTCCGAGGCGCTGGAGCTGTCCAACAAGGCGGTCGTGGAAGCGCTGGATGGCCTTCCGGCGCAGAAGATCCACTGCTCCGTGCTGGCAGAGGAGGCAGTCAAGGCGGCCGTAAAGGATTACTACGATAAAAATGGTATCGCCTATGACGCCGATCTCTTTTCGACGCATGACTGCGCCGCCTGCCACGGCGGCTGAACCAACCAAGCTGCTTTTTTCTTTCTTCCCCCTTCTATGTTTTTGCGGAAAGCACCCGACCGTTTGGCCGGGTGCTTTCTGTCTCTCGGCAGAAAAAAGGCCCGGCAGGCTTGCGGAAGCCTGCCGGGGAAGCGGGTCAGTAATAGATGCTGTTGCGCTTTGGCTTTGGTCGGAAGTGGATGCCGGACACCATGCCGAGCGCGGCAAAGGACGTGAACAGCGACGAGCCGCCGTAGCTGAAAAACGGCAGCGTGATGCCGATGACGGGCGTGATGCCGATGCACATGCCGATGTTCTCAAACGTCTGGAACGTCAAAAATGCGGCCACACCGAAGCACACGAGCGAGCCCATGTTGCTGCCCGAACGGATGCCGACCATGACGCAGCGGATGATGATGATCAGCAGCAGCACGATGACGAGGATGCAGGCGATCATGCCGAGCTCCTCACCGATGACGGCGTAGATGAAGTCGGTGTGCTTGCCGGCGAGGGCATTGGACTGGCTCTGTGTGCCGTGACCGAGGCCCGCGCCGGTCCACTGGCCGGAGGCGAGAGCGATCTTGCTCTGATGTGGCTGCCAGTTGATGCCGGTGTTGGTCGGGTCGATGCTGGAGTCATAGGGCGCGAGAATGCGGTTTTTCTGATAGTCGTGCAGCACAAAGTTCCACAGCAGCGGGATCATCGCGGCGATGGCCGCAAAGCCGATGGCAAACCAATGCAGCGCAAAGCCGGCGGCAAAGAGCATCACGAGGAAGATGGAAAAGAAGATCAGCGCCGAACCGAGGTCGGACGACACGAAGAGGATCAGGCCGAACAGCAGCACAAAGTGGACAGCCAGCTGTGCGACCGACCACACGGAGTTGAGGTCGTGGTATTCCTTCAGGTAACTGATCTGCTTTGCCAGCACGACGATAAATGTGAGCTTGACGACCTCCGTCGGCTGGATGCCGATGCCGAAAAAGCGCAGCCAGCCGGTGTTGCCGGTGTTGTCGCTCACGCCGAAGGGGATCAGCAGCAGCAAAAACAGCGCATTGAATGCGCACAGGATCTGCCATTTGTCGGCCAGAACGTCCACATCCAGCACGGTCATGGCGACAAACGCGACCACACCGAGAATGAGCGACGCGCTCTGTACAATGACATACTTGGCCGAGTGATATGACGCCGTGGCACTCGAGATGACGATGATACCGAACGTGGCGCAGATGAGACCCATCACGAGCAGGAAAATATCCGCTCGGTGAAAAAACTCCTTTGCGTAGGACAGTGCTTTTTTCAAGATGGCCTCCTTTCCGCCAGACCGGCGATTTGAAATCGGCAATGATTATATCACAGAAAACCGCTTTACGCAACGGGCGAAACCGTGCTATAATACTTCTTCAGAATCGGAGGGATATCATGCAGGAATATCTGACCCACAGTGAAGCGGAGACCGAACAGGCCGGCGCGGATTTTGCGCGCACCCTGCCGGACGGCAAGGTCGTGGCCATGTACGGTGAGCTCGGCAGCGGCAAGACCGCCTTCGTGCGCGGGATGGCGCGCGGCATGGGGCTGACGTGCCGTGTCTCGAGCCCCACGTTCACGATCGTGAACGAATATGAGGGGCCGCGCGAGCTGATTCATTTTGATATGTATCGCCTCGGCAGCGCCGACGAGCTGTTTGACATCGGTTGGGAGGATTATGTCAACCGCGGCTCGGTCTGCGCCGTCGAATGGAGCGAGAATGTGGAGGACGCCTTTTACGGCGACGAGGTCGTTGTCCGCTTTGAAAAGCTTGGGCCGACGACCCGGCGCATCATCATCACGGAAGGGAGCGGGAAATCATGCTGATCCTCGCACTGGAATCATCTGCAAAGGCGGCGTCGGCGGCGCTTTGCCGCGACGGTGTGCTCATCGCCCAGAGCCAGCAGTGCAGCGGCCTGACGCATAGCTGCACGCTGCTGCCGATGGCAGAGCAGATGCTCAAGGACACCAATATTGCGCTTTCGGACGTCGACGCCATCGCCGTTGCGCGCGGGCCGGGGTCGTTCACCGGCATCCGCATCGGCGTGTCCACGGCAAAAGGTCTCGCCTGGGGCGCGCAGAAGCCCGCCATCGGCGTGTCGACGCTCGAGGCCATGGCGTATCACGGCATCGCGGCAGGGGAGGGCGCGCTCGTGTGCACGGCCATGGACGCCCGCCGCAGCCAGATCTACAACGCGCTCTTTGAGATCCGGGACGGAAAACCGCGGCGTCTTTGTCAGGACCGTGCGATATCACTCGCGGAGCTGGGCGCGGAATTGAAAAAAATGCAGAAATCCGTTTTTCTGGTTGGCGATGGCGCACAGCTGTGCTATAATACGTGTTTGGACATGGGCATCCCCGCGGTGCTTGCGCCGGGTAATCTGGTTGTGCAGAGTGCGTGGGGCGTGGCCATGGCCGCCTTCGGGCAGACACCTGCCCCGGCGGAGGAGCTGCTCCCGGTCTATCTGCGCCTGTCGCAGGCCGAGCGGGAACGTCAGGCGCGGCTCGCGGCCGAGGCGGAAAAAGATTGAACGAAAAATACGGATGCAACAAAGGAGACGACGAGATGAGTAAAGTTCACGTTTTTGACCACCCGCTGATCCAGCACAAGCTCTCGATCCTGCGCGACAAGCACACCAGCGTCAAGGAGTTCCGGGAGCTGATTTCCGAGATCGCCATGCTGATGTGCTTCGAGGCCACGCGCGACCTCCCGCTTGAGGAGATCGACGTTGAGACCCCGGTCGCCACGGCACACTGCAGGCACATCGCCGGCAAGAAGCTGGCCATCGTGCCGATCCTCCGCGCCGGTCTCGGCATGGTCGACGGCATGGTCACCATGATGCCGAACGTCAAGGTCGGTCACATCGGCCTGTTCCGCGACCCGCAGACGCTCGAGCCGGTGAAGTATTACTTCAAGATGCCGCCCGATATTGCCGAGCGCGACGTCATCATCGTCGACCCCATGCTTGCCACCGGCGGCAGCGCGTCTGCTGCGGTGAAGTTCATGAAGGAGGTCGGCTGCAAGCACATCAAGCTCATGTGCATCATCGGCGCACCCGAGGGCGTGCAGGTGATGCAGACCGAGCACCCGGATGTGGACATCTACGTCGCGGCGCTCGATGATCACCTCAACGAGCACGGCTACATCGTCCCCGGTCTCGGCGACGCGGGCGACCGTATCTTCGGCACGAAGTGATCCGCTCCTGTTGATCCCATAAGCAAACACCCGGTATTGGGCTTTCCAATACCGGGTGTTTTTATTCCCTTATTGCAGATTCAGGTGCTTGCGCAGCATCCCGTGCGTGAGGAAGAAGAAGCCCGCACAAAATGCCAGCGCGCCCACACAGGCACAACCGAGCAGGATGTACATGCTCTTGAGCAGCGGCATCGCGGTCATGGCCGGGAGCGGCTGCGCGCCGAGCCCGAAGAGAAGTCCGAAGATCAGCGTCAGCAGCATCCGCGTGCCGATCCAGAGCACGAAGAAGAACACGACGGACATGAGCCCCTTGTTCTTTTTGAAGCTCTGCCCGATCGCCATGGCGGCATACGTCATCAGGCACAGCGCGACGCAGCACAGCAGCAGGAACGCGACGAACTCGATGATAAGCCCCGCGCTCTGTGCGCCGGTCATGGGCATACCGAACGTGTAGGTGACCTGAAAGCGGACCGCATTCTGATACGAGCCGAAGCGGCCCGTCACCAGCAGGCCGAGCGCATCGACGGCGAGTGCGCCGAGAAACCACACGACCGAGACGATCAGCTTCGAGCAGATCAGCTCCGTCGTCGAGACCGGCAGCGTGAACATCAGGTATCCCTCATCGGTCATGAGGTTGCGGTAAAAGCGCAGGATCATCAGCACGACTGTCGTCACGACGGCGGCGATAAGCGCCAGCGAGAACACGAATGACACGAGCGAGCCGAGGATGCTGATCCAGATATTCGACTGGTTTTCACACAGGCGGGTGATCAGCCCCGTGAACAGACCGAGCACCGGCACGGCCGCATAGACCGGCAGGATGATGCGCGCTGTCGCGCGAAAGTCCTGCTTCAACAGTTTTCCTAACATCTGAATACCTCCCGGAACACAGCGTCCACCGATTTGCCCTCCCTGGCGCGCAGGTCATCCGCCGACGACTGCAGCAGCAGATGTCCGCGGCTGAGAAACGCCACGTCGTCGAGAATGTGCTCCACGTCTGCGATCAGGTGCGTGGAGATGACGACGGCGGCCTCGGGGTTGTAGTTGGAGATGATGGTGCTGAGAATGTAGTCGCGCGTCGCGGGGTCGACGCCGCCGATCGGCTCGTCGAGCAGATAGAGCTTTGCCTTGCGGCTCATGACGAGGATGAGCTGCACCTTTTCGCGCGTGCCCTTGGACATCTGCTTGATCTGCTGCTTGGGCTGGATGCCGAGCCGCTGCATCATCTGCACGGCGGCGGCGCGGTCAAAGTCGTCGTAGAAGTCACCGAAAAAGTCCAGCAGCTGCAGCGCCGTCATCCAGTCGGCAAAATAGGTGCGCTCCGGCAGGTAGGAGACGATCTTCTTCGTGTCCTTGCTCGGCGCCATGCCGTCGATGAGAATTTCGCCGGCATCCGGCGTCAGCAGACCGTTTGCTAGCTTGATGAGCGTGCTCTTGCCGCTCCCGTTCGGGCCGAGCAGACCGACGATGCGCCCCGGCTCGATCGCGAGATCCACGCGGTCGAGTGCCGGCTCTGCGCCGTAACTCTTGCACAGCCCTCTGCATTCGAGAATTGCCATGTTTGTTAGTCCTCCTTTGCCTGCTGCAGATCCTGCCGCAGCAGCTCGAGCGCCTGCGCCCGGTCGTAGCCGAGCTGCGCCAGCGCCTGCCAGAATGCGTCGATGCCGGCCTGCGCCAGCCGACGCTTTTCCCGTTCAATGCGCGCAATGTCCTCCGTCACGGTGCGTCCGGCCGTGCGCTGCGTCCGGATGAGCTCCAGACGCTCCAGCTCGGCGAACGCGCGCTGCATCGTGTTCGGGTTCACACCGGCGTCGGCTGCAAATTCCCGCACCGACGGCAGCCTGCCCCCCGGCGGAAACTGCCCGAGTATGATCGCGCGGGCGATCTGATCCACGAGCTGCGTGTAGACAGGCGCGTCATTGCGAATGTTCCAGTTCATGGTGCGCCTCCTATCCGAAATGCGTATCACTGTATTAAGCGATTAAAACAATAACACAATAATCCTGTGCAGTCAAGCAAGAATTTGTGAAGAAAATGTAAAAACGCCCGCAGCAGTTGCTGCGGGCGTAACATATGTAGCAAAGAGCGGATTCAGCGTTCGGTCTCTTCTTCACAGGTGCTTGTCTGGATGACCGGTACGGCGCACCGCTGTGCGAGCAGGCCGGGGAGGATGGAGGCCAGACTGCCGCAGAGGATGCACACGATGCCGGCGAGCATATTGCCCGGGATGGCCTCGTGCAGGATGAGAAACGCAAGCAGCGGCGCGAGCGCGGGCTTAAAGAAGAACACGAGCGATGTCGTCTGCGCGCTCGTGACCTCCATCGACAGGAAGTAGCACGTAAAGCCGATGCCGGTCACGCCGATGTAGATATAGAGGACGATCGGCAGATTTGCCGCCGTGTAGCCCGTGAGAAAGGGGATGCTCGCAAAGGTGTCCAGACCGGCGGCGGTCAGCGCGGTGGAGACGGAGGGGATATGCGTCAGCGCGGCGAGCGCCATCATTTCGGCCGCGCCGAGCAGAAAGCTGAAGCACGACACGACGAGACCGCCGAAGCGCGCGCACTGCCGTTTGCCGCACACGCCATAGAGCGCGAACAGCAGCGTGCCCAGCAGGATGTACGTCACACCGAGCGCGTCGAGCTTCAGATGCCACGGCTGGATGATCAGCACGATGCCGACCACGTCGAGCGCGAGACCCAGGAGCTGATTTTTGGAGATGGACTCCCGCAGCAGCAAAAACGCAAACAGCGTCACGAACACGGGGTTGCTCGAAAACAGCACGCCGACGACCGACGCCTGCACGCGCGTGACGGCGAGCTGATACAGGGACATACTCACCGCGATGCCCATCAGTCCCAGCAGCGCAAACGTGCCGAGCGCTTTTCCGTCAACGGTCAGACCGCGCTTTTTGAGCTCGCGCACGGCCAGCGGTACGAGCACCAGCCCGCCGACCAGAAAGCGGCTGAAGTTGAGCTGGATGGGGTTTAATTGTCCGGCAATACACTTGAGCGCGACCTCCATGCTGGAAAACAGCAGCGTCGTGATCAGGATGTAAAGATATCCGCGTTTCATATCCGCACCTTCTTTTTTTGTTTCACAGATGTTTTTCGTTGTAACACCATTTTGGCCGCTTGTCAAGCGGTATCAGCGCTGAAAATGCGCTGCATCCTGCATCCTGCCTGGCAGCGGGCACAGGGCGCAGAAAGCGCGGTATCAGCGCGGCAGACGGCCGGCATTGCGCTCCCAGAACACACCGTCGGCATAGCCCTGAATGGTGGGGTTATCGGCTGCCATTTCCAGCCGCTTTTCCGCCCAGGCGCAGTATTGCTCGCTGCGCTCAATGGCGACGAAGCGGCGGCCGAGCTTGCGCGCCGTCACGGCCGTCGAGCCGGACCCGGCAAAGGGGTCGAGCACGATGCCGCCGGGATCGGAGCTCGCGAGGATGAGCTTTGCCAGCAGCTTCTCAGGCTTTTGCGTCGGGTGGGCGGTGTTTTCCGGCATCGACCAGTAGGGCACGGAGATGTCATCCCAGAAGTTTGACGGGCACGTGTTGCGGAATTTTCCGTCGGGCGTGTCCTCCCAATCCTTCGGCTGCCCGTCAGCGCGATAGGGCGCACGCACGCGCCGGCGCACCTTCACGGCGTCGACGTGGAACGTGTAGTCGTCCGTGCGCGTGGCAAACCAGATGTCCTCCATGCCGTTTTTCCAGTTGTGCAGCGCGCCGCGCCCCTTTTCCCGCTGCCATGTGATGCGGTTTTGCAGCCGGAAATACTCCTTGAGCGTCAGACCGATGATCGGGCTCGAGCGCCAGTCGCAGCAGACGTAGATCGAAGCATTCGGCTTGAGCAGCGGCAGCAGCAGCTCGATCCATGCGCGGGTGAAGGCGGCGTAGTTGGCGTCCGTCATGCGGCGGAAGGCGCCGCCGGCGAACTCCTTCGTGAGGTTGTACGGCGGGTCGACGATCAGCAGGTCAGCAAAGCCGCGCGGCAGGTGCGGTGTGACCTGAAACGTGTCGCCGCAGATGGTGCGGTCACACACGGCGTCGAGCGGGACATCCTGCGCAACACGCAGGCAGCGCGCGAGATATTCCGGTGCGTCCTGCGGCAGGAAGTCGATTGTCTTGTTGCGTTCGGCTTTCATGGCGTCACCTCGCTGTAAAAAAGAAAGGACCCAATCTGAAAAGATTGAGTCCTCTTTTTGTGGCGGAGAAGGAGGGATTCGAACCCTCGATACCCTTGTGGGGTATACACGATTTCCAATCGTGCGCGCTCGACCAGGCTACGCGACTTCTCCACGCTCTGTTCGGGTTGCTTTCATTTCAAATTGTCAGCTTGCATATTATAATCAAAATTTCCCGTAAAGTCAAGTACCAATTTGAAAGATTCGCATTTTGTGTGTATTTGTTCAGAAAATCAGCCGGGTGAGCAGCGTGCGCACGCGCTGCGCGTGGAGTGCATCCTGCTGCGCCATAGTGCGCAGCGTTTCCCTGAGCGGCATCGGCGCAGCATCCGCTGCCGCGTCCAGCTGCGCGCTGAGCGCAAGCTCCTGCAAATAAGCACAGCGCAGATCCGCCGCCGCCGTGCTCAGCCGCGGACAGGCGGCGGGCAGGGCACAGAGCGCGCCCGTGCGCAGAAAATACTCTGTTTGCAGCGCTCTGAGCTGCGCGCGTTCCTGCGCTGCGATCTGTCCGAGCGGCTGCCTGACGGCGCACACACGCTGCGCGAGTGCGGCATAGAAGGCGGCGCCGGCAGCCTTTGCGCAGATACAGCCGCGCAGCTGCGCCGTGATTGCGTCCGGCTCCGGCTGCACGGGCGCTGCTGTGATGCCTGCCTCGCCGGTCACACGCTGCCAGACGCGCAAAAATGCGGCGCTGTCGAGAAAAACGGGGTCATTCATCTTCCATCCCTCCGCTTCATGCTATGCCCGGCTTGCAAAAATGTGTGGGATGTGCCATAATCGCAGCAGAGACTTTTCACCGGAGGCGACCATCATGGCTCGATTTTTCATAGCAGGTACGAATTTCCCGAACGGCCGGGCGATCATCCGCGGCCGCGACGCCGACCATATCCGCGTGCTGCGCCTGCGCGCGGGCGACGACATCGTCATCTGCGACGGGGCGGGACGCGACTATAAGTGCCGCCTTGTGCAGACGCTCGAGCATGAGGCCGAGGCCGAGGTCATCGAGGTCGTGCCGTGCAAGGCCGAGCCCACGGTGCGCACGACGGTGTTTGCGGGACTTCCCAAGGGCGAGCGCAGCGATTTCCTTGTGCAAAAGTGCACCGAGGCCGGTGCCGCCGAGGTCGTGTTTTTCTCCTGCACGCGCTGCGTGGCCAAGGCCGCCAATATCGAAAAGAAGGTCGAGCGCTGGCAGCGCATCGCCGAGGAGGCGGCAAAGCAGTCGGGACGCGGCATCATCCCGCAGGTGCGCTACACGGAGGACTATGTCAGTGTGCTCAACGACGCGCTGCACACCGACCTGCCGCTGTTCATGTATGAGACCGGCGAGCGCGAGACCATCCGCGACGCCATCGAGCACGCGGCGCAGCCGGTCGCGTCCGCTGCCATCATTACAGGGCCGGAGGGCGGCTTTGCGGAGTTCGAGGCCGACATGGCGCGCAAGCTCGGCATGCACATCTGCTCCATGGGCGAGCGCATCCTGCGGTGCGAGACTGCGCCGGTCGTCGCGCTCACGGCGCTGATGTACGGCACGGGAAATCTGTGAACTTTTTTTGAATCGGGGCTTGACAAGCGCATATGGGTATGTAATAATACTCCACGCAATCAAATGAATATCCAAGGAAACCTCAAGGATCGGCACAGCCGAGACTGGAGGCGGAGGAGACTCTGGAGAATCCCGTGCAAAACGGGTGCCGAAGGTGTAAGGCGCAAGCCGAATCTCTCAGGCAAAAGGACAGAGCGAGTGCCCGACTTGTGCGGGTGTTCAGGCGCTGTTTGTTCTCTGGAGCTGCTGGTCAGATCGACCGGCAGCTTTTTGCTTTGCAAAAAATCAATGCAGAGGGAGAAACAACATGGAAACTTTACTCAAAATCGTGCAGACCGTCAACATGTACCTGTCAGACTATGTGCTGGTCATCCTGCTCATTGGTGCGGGTCTGTATTTTACGATCCGCACGAAGTTTGTGCAGGTGCGCTGCTTCGGCGAGGGCTGGCGGCGCTTCTTCGGCGAGTTCAGTCTCAACGGTGAAAAGCACAAGGCCGGCATGAGCTCGTTCCAGGCGCTGGCGACGGCGGTTGCGGCGCAGGTCGGCACCGGCAACATCGTCGGCGCCTGCGGCGCGATCCTCATCGGCGGCCCCGGTGCGATCTTCTGGATGTGGTTCATCGCATTTTTCGGCATGGCGACGATCTATGCCGAGGCGGTGCTCGCACAGGAGACCCGCGTGGTCGAGCCTGACGGCACGATCCTCGGCGGCCCGGTGTACTACATCAAGCGTGCCTTCCCGAACGGCTTCGGCAAGTTCCTTGCGGGCTTCTTCGCGGTCGCAATCATCCTTGCGCTCGGCTTCATGGGCTCTATGGTACAGTCCAACTCCATCGGTGAGGCGTGCCAGAACGCATTCCACATTCCGAGCTGGGTCATGGGCCTGATCGTCTGTGCCATCGCGGCCTTCATCTTCATCGGCGGCGTGCAGCGCATCGCCTCTGTCACGGAAAAGATCGTGCCGGTCATGGCCTGCCTGTATCTGCTCGGCGGTCTTATCGTGCTCATTGCCCGCATCCGCTACGTGCCGGAGACCTTCGGCATGATCTTCAAGTACGCTTTCATGCCGGACGCCATCATCGGCGGCGGCATCGGCTACGCGCTCAAGACGGCCATCAGTCAGGGCGCAAAGCGCGGCCTGTTCTCCAACGAGGCCGGCATGGGCTCGACCCCGCACGCGCACGCGCTGGCCAACGTCAAAAATCCGCACGAGCAAGGCACGGTCGCAATGATCGGCGTGTTCATCGATACGTTCGTCGTGCTGACGATGACGGCGCTCGTCGTTATCTCCACGCTTTACGCCGGCAACGGCCCGCTGGCGCACGGTGCGGTCGACGGCATTTCCAAGACGAACATGGCGCAGCTTGCGTTCTCGAGCGTGTTTGGCGAGACGCTCGGCAATGCCTTCGTGGCAATCTGCCTGCTGTTTTTCGCGTTTTCGACCATCGTCGGCTGGAACCTGTTCGGCCGCATCAATGTCAACTATCTCTTCGGCAAGAAGGCGAACCTCCCGTACTCCATCATCGCCCTCGTCTTCATCTTCCTCGGCTCCTGCCTGTCCAATGATCTTGTCTGGGAGCTGACGGATATGTTCAACCAGCTCATGGTGCTGCCGAACGTCATCGCGCTCATGGCGCTCTCTGGCCTTGTGGCCGTGGCCGCGCGCAAGAGCGGTGACGTGCACGAGCGCGAGCTGCACAAGTAATTACACATATATAGGAAAACCGCCCTGTGCTATTTTGCACAGGGCGGTTTTGCGTTTTGCTCACTTGCAGCGGCGCAGCACCTCAAGCGTGTAGCGCCAGACGCGCTGCACGGAGGCGATGTGCATCCGCTCACGGCAGGTATGGATCTCCGTCAGGTCAGGGCCGAAGGACACGCAGTCGAGGCCCGGCAATTTCCCGGCGAACAGACCGCATTCCACGCCCGCGTGGATGGCCTCCACCTTCGGGTCGTGACCATACTGCTCGCGGAAGACATCGATCATCCGCTCACGCAGCGGCGAGTCCTTGCGAAATTCCCACGCGGGATAGTCGCCCGAGACGTCAACACTGCCGCCGAGCTGCGCCATCAGGCAGCGCAGACGCGCGACGAGCATCTCCTTTTGCGTGGCCACGCTGCTGCGCACGCAAAACGACGCCTGCACGCACTGCTCGTCCGTGGTCAGGATGCCGAGGTTCAGCGACGTCTGGACCAGTCCCGGAATGTCCTGGCTCATGGCCTGAATCCCATTCGGCAGGCAGCAGAGCATACACACGGCGCGCTGCGTGGACGCCGCGTCCATCGGCGGCATCTGCGGCTGCACCGGCTCTGCGCGCACGAACACATCCGGGTCGGCTGCCGCGTATTCGTGCCGGAGTGCCGCGTCCATGTCCGCGATCGCAGCCTGCGCCGCATCGGAGTCGGCGACGGTGATGACGGCGCGGCTCTCGCGCGGGATGGCATTGTCCTTCAGTCCGCCGTCGACGCAGACGACGCGCAGCGCCGTGCGCGCACCGACAGCGTACAGCACCCGCCCGAGAAGCTGGTTTGCGTTGCCGCGCCCTTTGTCGATCTCCGCGCCCGAATGGCCGCCGAGCAGGCCGCTGACCGTGACGGTGAGCGCCGTGCCCGGAAACGCCGCGCGCGTGACCGGCAGCGTGCACACGGAGACATTGCCGCCCGCGCAGCTGACGGTGAGGATGCCCTCATCCTCGGAGTCGAGGTTGAGCATCGTGCGCCCTTGGAGCACGGAGGCGTCGAGTGCGTCCGCGCCGAGCATACCGGTCTCCTCATCGACCGTGAGCACTACCTCGAGCGGCGGATGCGGGATGTCGTCCGCGTCCAGAATGGCAAGCGCCATCGCAACGGCGATGCCGTCGTCCCCGCCGAGGGTCGTACCGCGCGCGCCGATCGTGTCGCCGTCTATGAAGAGGTCAAGCCCTTCGCGGGTCAGGTCCTTCGTGCAGTCCGGCGCGGTCTCGCAGACCATGTCCATGTGCCCCTGCAGGATGACCGGTGCGGCGGTCTCATAGCCCGGCGTTCCGGGGCAGAAGATTATGACATTGTTGTATTCATCCTGAATGTGGCGCAGACCGCGCGCGGCGGCAAAGCGCACGAGATAGTCGCTGATCGCCTTCGTGTTTCCCGAGCTGTGCGGGATGGCGCACAGCTGCTCAAAGTGCGCAAAGACGGCCTGCGGCTGAAGCTTTTCCAAAATCGGCATGGTGTGTCTCCTTTTCTTGATGTGAAACCGGCGGACACGGTCGTGCCCGCCGGTGGGTGATCAGAATTCTTCCGGGATCTGTACCCGGGACAGGGAAGCGCGGATGTTGCCCGTGAACAGCAGACTCAGACGGTGGATCTGCGTCTCGAGATCCTCCTTCATCCCGTTTTCGAGCCACGCATAGAAAATGTCCGTGATGCCGAAGCGGTAGAGGTCGCACACGAGCTTTTTGTCCTGATCGCTCACGCGCAGGCCCTTTGACTGCCGCTCGACATAGCTGCGCATCATTTCCTCGGACACGCGGTCGACGTGCCTCTCCAGCTCCAGCCGGTGTGAGGAGGTGTAGATGTGGTAGACGGCGCGCTTGTGCTCGCGCGCAAAGCGGGACGCAGTGATCATGCACTCCTCCCAGCTGCCGGTGGCCTCGAACTCGGCGACCGCCCGGTCGGTCTCACGGCGCAGGATGATGTCGAGCAGCTCAAAGAGATCGGAGTAGTGATAGTAAAACGTCCGGCGCGTGATCTGGCATTCTTCTACGAGCTGCGTCACGGTGATCTTGTCAAACGGCTGCTCGGACAGCAGCTTCAGGAACGTGTCCTGGATGGCGGCTTCGGTCAAGTGTGCCAAGCGGGATTCCACCTTTCTGGGTGCGCGGCGCGGTCATCGCGCGGCTGGATTCTGGTCCTGTGCGGGGAGATACTCGATGTGCGCATAGCTCCTGCGCGCAGAAACGGTGTCGCACAGGAAGGTATAGACTTTCTTATGCAGATCCCGCCGGGCGCTGCGCGGCGGCAGGGCTGGGTCGGGATAAAACGGGTCGCTCACAACGACGGTGATGCGCGGCGGTAGCGCGCGCAGCAGCTTTCTCTGCCGGTAGATGACCGCCGCGGCGACGGCGGGCAGCTGCTCGCGCACAGGGTAGGCAAACGACGTGTCCGGAAACGGACGGATGCCGTTGTAGTACGGCCAGATGTGTGCCTCCGGATAGATCATCACGGCCTGACCGCGTTCGAGCCGGCGGTGCATGGCGGCAAGAAACTGCCGCGTGCCCTCGATGGTATTCGCCAGCGGGATCGCGCCGAGCATCTGCACGATGTTGCGCACGCCCGGGATCGAGACGGTGTCGGCAGAGGTGATGATGTTCGCGCGCCGCGGAAACGCCAGCAGCGTCGGGATGAAGGCGTCCGCCAGCGTGTTCGTGTGGTTGCCGTAGAGGAAGTATCCGCCCGGCAGCGCGCGCAGCGCCTTGCGGTTTTCAATGCGCAGACCGAACACGAGCTTGCAGTATAAAAACAGAAACGGTGTCATCACCATCCGGTATACGACGAAGGCGAGCGCGTTCCAGAGCGGCCCTTCGTGCTCATACGGGAAATCCGCGCCGATCTGCTTCGGGCGGATGCGCCCGTTGGTCGGCGCAAAGTCGTCGTGCAGCGGGTCGTGATAGTAGATGGTCTTGCGGCTCATGCCGGATCACCGACCAGTGCGGCGGCGTCAAAGAGCATCTGCTCCATCTGGCGCATACAGTTCTGCTGCTCAAACTGCGTGCCGCTGTCGAGATATCTGCGGCTGTAGTCGGCGCGCTCGTCCGGGTGGCTCACCCAGTAGTCGATCTTGCGCGCCATGTCCTCTGCATCCTTGTTTTTAAATAGAGACTTATCATCGAGCGCGAAGGCCTTGGCCGCGCTCTTGGGCGAGTCGGCGATGACCGGCACCAGTCCGCAGGCGATGGCCTCCAGACAGGCGATCGACTCGATCTCCACCTCGGCAGGGTGGCAGTAGAGGTCGGCGCAGCGCAGCAGGTTCAGCAGCTCCTGCCGCGTGAAGAACGAGATCTCCATGTCCACGCCGCAGCGCTCGGCAAGGTGACGGTAGTGCGCCTCGCGCGGGCCTTCTCCGGCAAGGATGAGGTGGATCTGCTCGCGGTAGGCCGAGCGGCCGATGGCCTCGATGAGGATCTCCTGATTCTTTTCGCTCGACAGACGGCCGGTCGAGACGATGAGAAACTTGTCCTCGAGCCCCTCCGGACGCGTGGCCGGGCCGGGCGTGAACATGCTGTTGACGCCGTTTGAGATCACACGGCCGTTCGTCGGGCCGACAACGGCCTCAAACGTGTCGCGGATGAACTGCGTGGGGTAGTGGATGATGTCCGAATACTGGTACACCATCTGATAGCACGCGCGGTACACGCCGCGGTTGATGGCGGCCGAGTCCTTGCACAGAAAATGCGCCGTGACGTTTTCCGCCTGACAGTGGAAGCTTGATGTGATGGGCTTGTTGTACGCCTTGGCGATCTTTACCGCCGTGTGCGACAGGCGCAGCACGAACGTCGTGTGCACAACGTCGCAGTCGCGGATCGCCTCCTCGAGGATGGAGCGGTCCACACGCGGCAGCGTCACGCCGTTGCGCTCCACGATCGGGTTGAGCAGGTAGAGGTTGCGCTCCGGCACGACGTAAAAGCACTCGTTTCCGGCCTTGTCCTGATCGGCGCAGACCACACGCACGGTGTGCCCCTGCGCGCGCAGATACCGGATGAGATTCATGCAGGCAATGGTCGTGCCGTTGTTCTCCTCACCCAGGATATCGCAGACAATCGTAATCGTCATTGTGTCGTATCATTCCTTGTATTTAGAATTGGCAGGGGAGTGTCTGCCGTAAGATGCGACGCTCATCATTGTAACCGGCAAAAATGAGAGCCGCATTAGAAAACGTTTTTTCGATAAATCACTGGATATATCGAAAACAATTCATTTTATCATAGCATACTTTCACGTGTGAGAAAACTTCTCACATGGGCAAAAGTGTGACATTTCAGGGCGGGGAATTGCAAAAATCTGTGCCCTCTTGAATTCGGCAGCCGAATCATGTATGATAATAAACAGCAATTGTGCACATTTTTTTGTTTGAGGGAGCAAATAAATTATGACAGATTTTCAGAAAATGTATCAGGACAAACTGACGACGCCGGAGCGTATCGCACAGCAGGTGCAGTCCGGCTGGCTCATCGGCATGGACACGGCGACTTCTCAGACGCCGGCCATCATGGCCGCAATGGCGCAGCACATCCGCAGCACCGACATCACCGGCGTGAAGGTGCAGACCCTGCTCGACGGCTATCCGTTCGACTTCTATACCGACCCGACGCTGGCCGGAAAGATGACGGGCTACAGCTGGTTTTCCAGCAGCGCAGCGCGCAAGGCGGTCAACGCCGGCTATGCCGACATCATCCCCGCGTACTACCGCGACTTCCCGACCCGCATCCGCACCGAGTATGACTATGACGCCGTGTGCGTCGAGGTCGCGCCCATGGACAGCCACGGCTACTTCAGCCTCGCGCTCAACGGCTCTTATATCGACGCCATGCTCGATAAGACCAAGCGCATTTATCTCGAGGTCAACAATCGCCAGCCCCGCGCGCTGTGCGGCTCGCTGATCCACATCTCGCAGGTCGACGCGCTCGTGGAGTATCACCACGACCTGCCGGTGCTGCCGCCGGTGCAGCTTGACGACGTGAGCAAGACGATCGGCGGCCTCATCGCCGACCTTATCCCGGACGGCGCGTGCCTGCAGCTCGGCATCGGCGCGATCCCGGATGCGACCGGCATGGCGCTCAAGAGCAAGCACGACCTCGGCATCCACACCGAGATGTTCACCGACTCCATGGTCGAGCTGATCGAGTGCGGCGCGGTCAACAACAGCAAAAAGCAGATCCACCGCGGCAAGACCGTCACGACGTTTGCCTTCGGCTCGCAGCGCATCTATGATTTCGTCGACGACAACCCGTCCGTCGAGATCCTGCCGGTCGACTATGTCAACGACCCGAACGTCATCTGCCAGAACGACAATATGATCTCCATCAATGCGGCGGTCGAGGTCGACCTCTTCGGTCAGGTCTGCGCCGAGTCAGTCGGCACGAAGCATATGTCCGGCTCCGGCGGCCAGATCGACTACGTCCGCGGCGCCTGCCAGTCCCGCGGCGGCAAGAGCTTCATTGCCTTCACCTCCACGGCCAAGGGCGGCACGATCAGCAAGATCAAGCCCATCCTCACGCCGGGCGCCGTCGTCACGACGAGCAAGAACGACGTCGATTATATTGTCACCGAGTACGGCGTGGCGCACCTGCGCGGCCGCAGCCTCGGTGAGCGTGCCCGCCAGCTCATCGCCATCGCGCATCCCGACTTCCGCGACGAGCTGACCTTTGAGGCCAAAAAGCGCGGCATGATGATCTGATCTCATAGCCTGTCTTACAATGCAAATCCCGCTGTCCGCAACTCGCGGACAGCGGGATTCTTTTGCCTTTTCCGCCGCAGACGCGTTCTGTATCCCGAAGCACACAATGGTGACGCGTGTTTCATCAAGAAATGCGATGTGTGCAAAAAGGTTACACTCGTCCTGCGCTGGCGATTGTTCTCCTTTCGCAGCAAGACTATAGTGTAACCATAAAAAAGGGGACAGATGTGAAGCCTGCCCCAAAATCTATTGGAGGGATTTTCATGAAGAAAACGTGGAGCAAAGTGCTCGCCACCGTTTTGGTGCTGGCGATGGTGCTTTGCATGCCCGGCTTCGCAGCAAGTGTTGACACGGTCGATTATGATGCCGACCATGCGGCCTCTGCTGACGAACTGACGGACGCGGACCTGCCGGAGCTGCTGTCGGCGAGCGGCAACCACTATCCAATCGTGATGGTGCACGGCCTGTTCGGCTGGGGCGGCACGGAGGTGCTCGGCCTGAACTACTGGGGCGGCTTCAGCAGCTTGCGCGACATTCTCAACAACGCCGGCTATGAGGTCTATACCCCGTCGATCGGCCCCGTCGCCAGCAACTGGGATCGCGCCTGCGAGCTGTATGCCTACCTCGTCGGCGGCACGGTCGACTACGGTGCGTATCACTCTGCCACGAATGGTCATGCCCGTTACGGCCGCACGTTCCCGGGCGTCCTGCCGGAGCTGAACAATCCGGACAGCGAGCTCAAGGTGCACCTGATCGGCCACAGCATGGGCGGCGAGACGATCCGTATGCTGGCGCAGCTGCTTGAAAACGGCGACGCCGACGAGCGCAATGCCAGCCGCGACGGCTCTATCAGCCCGCTGTTCACCGGCGAGTGCCGTCACTGGATCGAGAGCATCACGACGCTGTGCACGCCGCATGACGGCAGCCAGTATGACACCAAGGTCTATCAGAACATCGGCGACCTGGCGCAGTATGCCATGGGCATCATCGGCACGGTCACCGGCTCGAATGTCAACGAGAACAATTTCGGCCTGGACTTCAAGCTGGATCAGTGGGGTCTGGTGCGCCAGCCCAACGAGTCCTATTCCAGCTACTTCAATCGTGTCATCAATAGCAAGATCTGGACGCAGCACACCAATGACCTGAGCGTCTATGACCTCGACGTCGACGGTGCGGCCGTGCTCAACGGCTACGCCAAGGCGCAGGATGATATCTATTACTTCTCCATTGCCTGCTCGAACACCCACCGCGATCCGCTGACCGGCCACTATCTGCCGAATGCCAGCATGAACCCGATGATGATCAAGAGCGGCACCTACATGGGCAGACACGTCAACTATGCGGTCGGCCATGTGAACATCACTCCGGAGTGGTGGGAGAATGACGGCATTGTTTCCGTCCGTTCCGCCATCCGTCCGCATGAGAACTCCACGGATCAGTACAACGAGAACTACGGCGTCGGTGCTGACGGCAAGATGACCTTCAAGTCCGGCACCAAGATGGGTGTCTGGAACTACATCGAGAAGATCGACAACACCGATCACATCAACATGGTTGGTCAGACGCAGAAGTCCACGCACGCCATGCTGCAGGAGAAATTCTTCGAGCTTGCCAAGATGCTCAACAGCATCCCGGTCAGAACCAGCGCCTCCGATACGCACATCTGCCCGGGCGCCGGCTTTACGGATATGCCGGCCTACAGCTCTTGGGCACATGAAGGCCTGGATTACTGCATCCAGAACGGCATCATGAGCGGCATGAGCGCCACGACCATCGCGCCGGACGGCGTGACCACGCGTGCGCAGCTGGTGGAGATGCTCTACTGCCAGGCCGGCAGCCCGAAGGCCACAAAGACCAGTCCCTTCACGGATCTGACGGAGAACTGGTATGTCGATGCGGTCAACTGGGCCGCGGAAAAAGGCGTCGTGAGCGGTACGAGTGCTACCACGTTCTCCCCGAATGCAACGATCACGCGTCAGGACATGGCGACGATCCTCTATAACTACGCCAAGAACGTCCTCGACCTGAACGTGTTCCAGACTGCGGATCTGACCGGCTATCCGGATTACAGCAGCATCTCCGGCTATGCCCGCACGCCGATGTCCTGGGCGGTCGCACAGGGTGTGATCTGCGGTGTCGGCAATGCCAACGGTGTCACGACCCTCGAACCGAAGGGCGATGCGACCCGCGCACAGACTGCCGCGATCGTCATGCGTTTCTGCCAGAACGTCCTCTGAGACTTCATTTCAACACACAAGCCCGGTGGGGAATCCCCACCGGGCTTGTCCTGTTTAACGCGCGCGAGTTTACCGTGCCTTTTCCCAGCCGTCGAGCGGCGCACGCTGGATCGCACCGAACACCTTGCTGCGCAGATCGGGGTAGATGAGGCTCATGGTGCGGATGAGCTCCTTGACCTCGTGCCGTTTGCTGCCGCGGTCCTCCGGGCAGGGATTTTCGACGATCGGAAGCGCCAGCGCCTTTGCGAGGTTTGTGATGCGCCCCTCGCCGGCATAGAGCATCGGCCGGATCTGATCCACGCCCGTGCGCGTCATGTGCGTCACCGGCTGAAAGCAGCTGATGCGCCCCTCGTACACGAGCGAGAGCAGAAACGTCTCGACCGCGTCATCAAAATGGTGGCCGAGCGCGAGTTTTGTGATGCCGCGCTCGCTGAGCGCCGTGCACAGCGCACCGCGGCGCATCTTGGCGCACAGGGAGCAGGGGTTATCCTCCTTGCGCACGTCGAACACGATCTCCTTGATGTCGGTCTTGAGCCGCGTGTACGGCACGCCGAGCGACGCGCACAGCTCCGCCACCGGCGTGAAGTCCATCCCGTCAAACCCGAGCTCGACCGTGATCGCCTCGAGCGCAAACGGCTTCGGATAGTACCGGCGCAGCTCGTTGAGCGCCATGAGCAGCACGAGCGAATCCTTGCCGCCCGAGACGCCGACGGCGACGGTGTCGCCCGGCGCGATCATGTCATAATCCTCCACGCACCGGCGTACCAGACCGGTAAAAGCGTTCAGGTCGTTCATAGCAGCCCTCCGAAAACGAAAATAGGAAATGCGAAATCAAGAGCAAAACGGAGTAAAATGGAGATTTTTAAAGCAAAGCAATATCTAAATGAAAATTCCGTTGACAGACTCCGGCGGTTGTGGTATAAAAGTAGGGTGCGGATGTGAGAACTATTCTACGTTCGCGCCTGAAAAATGTCAAAATGTTTTTCAACACATTCTAATTGGAGGCACGAATATGTCCACTACTTTGCTGAACAAGGACACCGTCACCCGCAAGTGGTACGTTCTGGATGCAGCCGGCAAGCCGATGGGCAAGACCGCAGCGCTCGCTGCCGATCTGCTGCGCGGCAAGCTCAAGACCGACTACACCCCGCACGTTGACTGCGGCGACTTTGTCATCATCATCAACGCCGAGCAGGCTGTGCTCACCGGCAAGAAGCTCGAGCAGAAGTACTACCGCACGCACTCTGGCTACCCCGGCGGCCTGCACGAGACGCAGTATAAGAAGCTCATGAAGGATAAGCCGGAGCTGGCTATGCGTCTGGCTGTTCGCGGCATGCTGCAGAAGAACACCATTGCCCAGTGGCAGCTCAAGCGCCTGAAGATCTATCGCGGCGCCGAGCATCCCCATGCGGCACAGAAGCCCGAAGTCTGGGATCGCTGAGAAGGAGGAAATAGAACATGGCAACTTATACGAGCAAGAAAGCCTATATGTACGGCACCGGCCGCAGAAAGTCCTCCGTCGCGCGTGTGCACCTGTTCCCCAACGGCACCGGCAGCATCACCGTCAACGGCCGTCCCCTCGATGACTACTTTGGTCTCGAGACCCTGAAGCTCATCGTTCGTCAGCCTTTCGCTGCGACCGACACCATGGGCAAGTTCGACGTCGAAGCCACCGTCACCGGCGGCGGCGTGACCGGTCAGGCCGGCGCGATCCGTCACGGCATCGCCCGTGCGCTGCTGCAGGTCGAGGACAGCTACCGTGCGCCCCTGAAGGCCGCCGGCCTGCTGACCCGTGACCCGAGAATGAAAGAGCGTAAGAAATACGGTCTCAAGGCAGCTCGTCGCGCGCCTCAGTTCAGCAAGAGATAATCTGCTGTTCAAACCGTATCAAAATGGTTCAAAAACCCCGGAAAATCAAGGTTTTCCGGGGTTTTACTATATCTAAACGGGCTGATATAGTTTGACCAAATTTAGCAAAACGAGAGCCGTTTTCACCCAATTTTTAGTGGTCCGCAAGTGGTTAACCGGCCAAAAAGAGGGCAAAAAGAGGGTCAAGTGGTGCCCAAAGTGGTTAACCGAGAGCCGATTTTGTAGGTGTTTTGGGGGCTACTTTTCAGCCAGCCTTCCTCTTGTTTTGGGCTGTGGCAGTTTGGCATAGTTTGACCTAATTTGAATAATTGAATATGAATTTGATGTAGCACTCAGTATAAAATGACTGGGTGCTTTTTTCATTTCAGGAACTCGTATTCCGGCGATAGAAAGAGCCGTCACTTCACTTTTTATTTTGAAGTGGCGGCTTTTTCTATTTCCAGAAGCAACAGCAATAATCAGAAATGAGGTGAAGTCAATGAACACGCAAATCATCGCCATCGCCAACCAGAAAGGCGGCGTTGGCAAGACAACAACCTGTGCCAACTTGGGAATCGGGCTGGCACAGGCCGGGAAGAAAGTCCTGCTGATCGACGGAGATCCGCAAGGGAGCCTAACCATCAGCCTGGGCAATCCCCAGCCGGATAAGTTGCCCTTTACGCTGTCAGACGCAATGGGCCGTATCCTGATGGATGAGCCGCTCCGTCCCGGCGAGGGTATCCTGCACCACTCAGAGGGCGTAGACCTGATGCCTGCGGACATCCAGTTATCCGGTATGGAAGTATCCCTGGTAAATGCCATGAGCCGTGAGACTATCTTGCGGCAATATCTGGACACGCTGAAGGGGCAATACTCCCATATCCTCATCGACTGCCAGCCCTCCCTTGGGATGCTCACAGTCAATGCGCTGGCCGCTGCAAACAGGATCATAATTCCCGTTCAGGCGGAGTATCTGCCCGCCAAAGGGCTGGAACAGCTGCTCTCCACGGTAAACAAGGTAAAGCGGCAGATCAACCCCAAGCTCCAGATAGACGGTATCCTGCTGACGATGGTGGACAGCCGGACCAACTTTGCAAAAGAGATCTCAGCACTCCTGCGGGAGACCTACGGCAGCAAGATTAAGGTGTTCGGCACAGAGATTCCCCACTCTGTCCGGGCTAAGGAAATCAGCGCCGAGGGAAAAAGCATTTTTGCCCATGATCCTGGTGGCAAGGTGGCAGAGGGCTACAAAAATCTGACGAAGGAGGTGTTGAAACTTGAAAAGCAGCGCGAAAAAAATAGAGCTGGCCTCGGTAGATGATCTGTTCTCCACCGAAGAAGGCCGTCAGGATGCAAAGCTGGAAAAGATTCAGGAGATTCCGCTGTCTGAACTGCATCCCTTTAAGAACCACCCATTCAAAGTCAAGGATGACGAAGCCATGATGGAGACCGCTGACAGTATCAAGCAGTATGGCGTTCTGGTTCCGGCGATTGCTCGACCGGACCCGGAGGGCGGTTATGAGCTGGTAGCCGGACACAGGCGGCACAGAGCCAGTGAACTGGCAGAAAAGGAGACTATGCCGGTCATTGTTCGGGATTTGGACGATGATGCCGCTACAATCATTATGGTTGACAGCAACTTGCAACGAGAAAGCCTGCTCCCAAGCGAAAGGGCCTTTGCCTACAAAATGAAGCTGGAGGCCATGAAAAGACAGGCTGGCAGACCGAGTAAAGAAAATTGTTCCCAAGTTGGGAACGATTTTGGGAAGAAGTCCAGCGAGGTTTTGGCAGAGCAAGTAGGTCAGAGTAAAAACCAGATTTTTCGCTATATCCGTCTGACAGAGCTGATTCCTGAATTGATGGATATGGTGGATGAAA